>TARA_B110000208_G_scaffold23469_1_pt1 | contig 34607 bp, 25 predicted proteins | sample TARA_B110000208 | Tara Oceans TARA_B110000208 (sample SAMEA4397426) | marine metagenome | biome: Polar Biome; feature: [SRF] surface water layer (ENVO:00010504); material: water (ENVO:00002006), including particulate matter (ENVO:01000060) such as... | depth 5 m
ATCAAATACCAATAATTTTAAGTTTAAAAGAAAGAATTTAAACATGTACGATACCGAATTTTACAATAGAATTGCTTTTTCATTCTCTTGTTTATTATTGTTTTTTATTGGTGCCCCTTTAGGATCAATTATTCGAAAAGGAGGATTTGGACTGCCAATGATTTTAGCAATCTCCATCTATGTTACCTATTTTTTCAGCAATACATTTGGTAAAAATTTAGCAGAGGAAAGTACTGTTAGCTCTATGTTTGGCGGATGGATTGCCATCTTAATAATGCTACCTGTAGCAATTTTATTGACCCGAAGAGCTACCAGAGACAAAGGGCTCTTTAATATTGATGCCTTTACTCAACCAATTATTCACTTTTTTAAGAGATTTACGTCCAAAAATACACATTAAACATGACCCCTATCAAAACGCAAAGTAACACGCAATTAAATTCAATAAAAGACGCTATTGAGGATATAAAAAACGGAAAAGTTATCATTGTTGTTGATGATGAAAACAGAGAAAATGAAGGTGATTTTTTAGCAGCAGCTGAAATGGCAACGCCAGAAATGGTGAACTTTATGGCAACGCATGGTCGTGGATTGATCTGTACACCTCTCACCGAAAACCGATGTAAAGAATTAGGTTTAGGAATGATGGTCCAAAATAATACCGACCCAATGGAAACCGCTTTTACAGTATCGGTAGACCTTCGTGGAAAAGGGGTCACAACTGGGATTTCTGCAGCAGATAGAGCACTTACTATAAAAGCTTTGGTTGACAAAGAAACAAAACCAGCCGACCTCGCTAGACCTGGTCATATATTCCCTTTAAAAGCAAAAGAAGGCGGTGTTTTAAGAAGAACAGGGCATACTGAAGCAGCGATTGATTTTGCACGTTTAGCAGGCTTAGAACCCGCTGGAGTGATTGTAGAAATCATGAATGAAGATGGCACGATGGCACGCTTACCTCAACTGTTAAAAGTTGCGGAAAAATTTGATATTAAAATTGTATCCATAGAGGATTTAGTTGCCTACAGAATGGAACATGATTCTTTGATTGAAAAGAAAGAGGATTTTCAATTAGAAACTCGTTTTGGAGAATTTCGCGTAAGAGCCTATCAACAAACCAACAACAAACAAGTCCATTTAGCCTTAACAAAAGGAACTTGGTCTAAAGATGAGGCAATTTTAACGCGCGTAAATTCAACCCAAGTAAATAATGATATTCTTGGAACGCTCACCAATAATGCCGATAAGAAATTGGATAAAATGTTTCAAGTGATCAATGAGGAAGGTCGAGGAGCTATCTTATTTATCAACCAGCAAAATCAATCACAAAACTTATTGGGAAGATTGGGTCTTTTAAAAGAAAATCAAGCTAATGGTCAATTAAAAGCACCTGCTATAGGAATGGATAATAGAGATTTTGGAATTGGCGCTCAAATCTTACACGACATTCATGTTAGCAAATTAAAACTTGTAACAAACACCAAACAAACAAAACGTGTAGGTATGATTGGTTATGGCTTGGAAATTATAGACTATGTAGCATATTAATTCTTACTAGAATTAATCTAATTTGGGTTTCTTAAAATACTTAAAAGGGACAAATAACATTCCAAAACATTGGCTTTCTATTTTTCCCATATTTTTGTGATGAACTTTGTGTGCTTTTCGCAAACCTTTTAGATACGAGTTATCGGTATTCTTGAACCATTTAAAGCGTTGGTGAATCAATACATCGTGAATCAAAAAGTAAGCCAATCCGTAGCACAAAATACCCAAACCGATAAAGAATAAATAAGTAGATGTCGTATACGTTCCAAAATAGAACAGCGCAATACTTGGGATTGCAAATACAATAAAAAAAGCATCATTTTTCTCAAAACCATTGTATTTTGGTTGATGATGATCTTCATGTAAGAACCAGCCAAAACCGTGCATTACATATTTGTGAGTACACCATGTGACTCCTTCCATTGTTAAAAAAACACCTAAAGTAATTAATGCGTATATCATTAGATAATATTCAATTTGTATTTTACGTAACTTCTTGCTAAAAGATTAATTTTCATTGGATCAGAAATACGAACCCTTGAATCCATAATTTTTTCTGATGGAATTTTATGCAATTTCTTCAACAGTCTTCTATAATATCGATAGGCCATATAGACTCCAAATTTTGCTTCAGTAGGAAGATTTAAAATTCCATTTGAAAAAGCATATTCAAAATCAGTTTCAATTTCATCAATAATTAAATCTTTTGATGCAGCATCTAACTTCCCTAAGTCGATATTTGGAAAATAAGAACGATTCAAAACTTCATAATCATCTTTTAAATCTCTTAAGAAATTCACCTTTTGAAAGGCAGAACCTAAGCGCATAGCGGCATCTTTAAGATCCTCATACATTTTATCGTTACCATTCACAAAAACCTTTAAACACATTAAACCAACAACATCTGCCGAGCCATAAATGTATTCATCATACTCTTCTTTGGTAGTATATTCCGTTTTGTGCAAATCTGCCTTCATACTTTTCAAAAATGCTTGCACCATTTCATCTGGAATAGCATACTTGGATACCGTCTTTTGAAAAGAGTTTAAAATAGGATTTAAACTAATTCCTTGAGTTTTGGCAGTATAATAATCTTTTTCAAAGTGAGCCATCAGGTCCGCTTTATTATAATCATGAAAAGTATCTACTATCTCATCTGCAAAACGAACAAAACCATAGATATTATAAATATCAGCTCTTATTTTTGGAGATAACATATTTACTGCCAAGGAGAACGAAGTGCTATACTTTTGTGTCACTAATTTACTACACCCGTTGGAAACATCATCAAATAAATCTTTCATATTACGACTGTTTTTTTATAATTAATTCTGAAGCTAATTTTCCTGAAATTAATGCAGGGGGAACCCCTGGCCCTGGGACCGTCAGTTGTCCAGTAAAAAATAAATTTCCTACTTTACTGCTCTTAATATTGGGTCTAAGAAACGCTGTTTGCAACAAGGTATTAGCCATACCATATGCATTTCCTTTATAAGAATTATACTCTTCCTTAAAATCATTTACACAAAATGTTCTTTTAAAGAGTACACTGTTTCTGACTTCTTGATGCGTCAATTTTTCGAAACGGTCCATTATTTTCTCAAAATACTGTTCTCTTAAAGCTTCAGTATCTTCAATACCTGGAGCCAATGGGATTAAAAAGAAACCTGCTTCTTTTCCTTCTGGAGCAGAAGTAGTATCTGTCATCGATGTGAAATTTGCATAGAACAGAGGATCTGTTGGCCATTTTGGGTTGTCATATATTTCTTCGGCATGTGCATCAAAATCGGTATCAAAGAAGAGCGTATGATGGCTCGCGTTTTTAATTTTCTTATCAAAACCAACATAAAATAGTAATGAGGAAGGTGCAAATATTTTTTTATCCCAGTATTTCTCTGAGTACTGTCTTACATTTTCATCTAGCAAGGTTTCTGTGTGGTGATAATCAGCCCCACTTAAAACCAAATTTGCTTCAATTTTTTCACCATTAACCAACAAACCACTTACATTTTTTTGTGCATCAATTAAAATTTTAGAAACATTTGCACTGGTTCTAAATTGAACGCCCAAAGTTTCGGCTAAAGCAACCATACCTTCAACTACTTTGTACATTCCTCCTCTTGGATGCCAAGTTCCTAGTCCAAAATCTGCATAGTTCATGAAATTATAAAATGCAGGAGTATTATCAGGCTTTGCACCTAAAAATAAAACAGGAAATTCTAAAATCTGAATTAGTTTTTTACTCTTTATATTTTTTCGAACTTGCTTTCTTATCGTTGAAAAGAACTGAGTAACTCTAGAAATTGTAGTGGTGTTTACTAACTCTAAAGGAGAAACCCCTGGTTTATAAACCAAATCTTTTATAGCCGTATCATAATTTGCTTTTGCAGAATCTAAAAATGTTTTTAGATGCTTGGCACTTCCTTTTTCTTCTTTTTCAAATAAATCATAAATTTCCTCTAATTTACTTGCTATTTTCACGGAAGAACGATCGCCGAAATACACTTCGTAACCTGGAGATAATTTGTCTAGCGTATAATAGTCAGATGGTTTTTTACCAAAATCTGCAAAAAAACGTTCAAATACATCTGGCATCCAATACCACGAAGGACCTAAATCGAAGGTAAATCCTTCTTTTTTATATTGTCTCGCACGGCCACCTAAGGTATCGTTTTTTTCTAATACAGTGACGTTATAACCTGCTTTCGCTAAATAGCAAGATGCTGAAAGAGCAGAAAATCCTGAGCCAATAATATAAACTTGTTTTTTCATTGAGCTATTTGTTTAACAAATATAAGGATATATTAAACATATCAAGTAATTGAAAAGAGATTTATAATACTTTTAATACATCTTTTATAGAATCAAATAAAGTGATATTCGATTTAAAATTGAGTCCTCGAACTTCTATCGTTTTTTTTCCTGTTGCGATTAAGCGGTGTTTAGATTCTTTTAAAATAGTATCAATCTCTTCAAAATAAGCTACAATCTTATCATCGTAGGGCCTTATAGTTAGCGAAGTAACAAATGAGATTTCACGATCGCTTTCGAAGAAATAATTTAAGTTGTCTAACGGTAAACTCTGTCCTAAATAGATTGTATGGTTTCCTCGTAAAACGAGCTCATAGTTTAAATACAATAAGCCCAATTCATGAATTTCGTTTTCTGGTAAAAACAACACATAGGTCTTATTAGAATCTAAGGAAATTGATTGTAACTTTTCCGTATTTATTTGAATTTTTTGTGCAATTAAATTAGAAATAAAATGCTCGTGTGCAGGAAGTAATGTTTCTGTCTGCCAAAGGAGTCCTATTTGTTCTAAAAAAGGGATAAATACATCTTTAAAAACATCTCTAAAGGTTATTTTGTGAAGTAACTTGTTGTAGGTTTCATTAAATAAAGTTTTATCAAACTGAAACATTGATAATTTAAATGAATTAATAGCTTCATCATTTATGGCGATTTTAAATGCAAGATCTCTCGCATTTTTAATAATCTCCTCTTCGGACATTTCTGCGATTTTCGAAATTTTGAAGCTATTTTTATTCAGTAAAGAAATATTTAACAGCTTGGTTAAATTTTGATGTGAGTAAGAACGGATATTCTTGTCTGTCCTTTTGGGCTGCAGTAGATTGTATCTCTTTTCCCAAATTCGTATTGTATGAGCCTTGATCCCAGAGATATTTTGTAAATCTCTTATCGTAAAGTCTTGCTTAATATTATTCAAAATTATCATATTGGTTGCGAGCAAAGATACTTGAATTTAATAAAAAAGGGAATATTGTTTAAAAACTTGTAACATTATTACCATTTTTGTGACTCATACAAAAAACAAATACATAGAGTGCTGAAAGATTTAGAAGCTAAATTTTTATCCGACTTTGAGAAAAATCAGAATATCGTTCATAAAATTTGTAGAATGTATACTACAAATAACGATGCTCATAACGATTTGTTTCAAGAAGTTACTATTCAACTTTGGAGAAACTATGGGAAGTTTCGAGGCGAAGCAAAGTTTAGTACCTGGATGTATCGGGTAGCACTAAATACAGCGATATCTTTGTACCGAAAATCGACTAGAAGAATAAAAACGCGTGATATTAGTGATTTTGAATATCGAATAAAGTCTGTTGCTTATGATGATACTGAGGAGCTTCAATTAAAAGCTTTATACGGTGCAATTCATCAGTTAAGCGACATTGAAAAAGCGTTAATATTCTTGTATTTAGAAGATAAGCCTTACAAAGAAATATCGGAAACATTAGGGATTTCCAACGGAAATGCAAGAGTAAAAATGAACAGAGCAAAGGAAAAATTAAAAAATATTTTAAACCCATAACCCATGGATTTATTAGACGATTATAAAAAAGTTTGGGACAATCAACCCGAAGAAATTAAGAAAATTTCTACATTAGAAATTTACAAAATGACACAGGCAAAGTCATCATCAATTGTAAAATGGATTTTTATTATTGGGCTCTTAGAGTTTGCATTTATGATCCTATCTACTTTTGTTTTTGACGTTTCTAACGACGAAAAAATCATGGTAGAAATGGGTGTTTATAAATTAGTTCAAATATCGCAATATTTGACGATTCCTATCCTCTTTTATTTTCTCTTCCTGTTTTATAAAAATTATAAAAATATTTCTATAATAGAGAATACAAAAAAATTGATGACTAAAATCAGAAAAACGAGAAGTACAGTTAGAAATTATGTCATCTTCAATTTACTTTACATCCTCTATATAGCTGCTATAATGACTTTTGGAATGGTCATAGCACCACAAGGAGGTTTTCAAAATAGCCCCGGTTGGCTTATTGTTTTGGTCATGCTGCTAGTAACAGGAATTATGTTATTACTCTTCTGGGGTTTCTATCAACTCCTCTACGGAATTTTACTAAACAAATTAAATAGAAACTACACCGAGTTGGCAAAATTAGATCAAGAAGATTGATTTTCTTTTAACTCTTTTAGTAGTATTTCATGCATTTCATTCGTATAATCTAAATGGGTAACGATTCTAATTCTTCCTTCTCCCATTGGTGTTAGAAGGATGTTTTTCGACTTCATTTTTTGAATAAAATGATCGGAACCAATATTCTCATCTACATAAAAAATGATGATATTTGTTTCTATTGGTTCCACTTTAGTAACATAAGAAGCTGACTCTAAAACACGACCTATTTCTTTTGCTTTTAGATGATCGTCAGCCAACCTTTCAACATGATGATCTAACGCATAGATTGCCGCAGCTGCTAAAAAACCAGTTTGACGCATAGCACCTCCAAATAATTTTCGAATTCTTAATGCTTTTGCAATATGTGCTTTTGAACCTAAGAGAATAGATCCGATTGGTGCACCCAATCCTTTTGACAAGCAAATAGAAATGGTGTCAAACAGGGCGCCATATTGCGCTGGAGTTTCTTCTTTTGCTACTATTGCATTGAACAACCGCGCGCCATCTAGATGAAAAGCTAAGTTGTTTTCTTTTGCTATTTTTTGTACTTTTTCTAATTCAGAAATATCCCAACAAGCTCCTCCCCCTTTATTTGTAGTATTCTCGATACAAACCAATCGTGAATATGGAACGTGAATATCTGCCCTTCCAGCAATGGCTGCTGCAAGTTGATCTGCAGTAAACATCCCTCGGTCCCCATCGATTAACTTACAAGTTACTCCAGAATTAAACGCAGCACCACCCCCTTCATAATTGTATACATGGGCATATTTATCGCAAATTAATTGGTCTCCTGGCTGCGTATGTAATTTTATTGCTGCTTGATTTGCCATGGTACCCGATGGAAAAAACAACGCATCCTCCATACCAAATAATTTGGCAACTTTCTCTTGGAGTGCATTTACCGTTGGGTCCATTTTAAAAACATCGTCACCAACTTTTGCATGCATCATTGCTTCCAACATTCCTTTAGTTGGTCTGGTTACTGTATCTGAAATTAAGTCTATTGTCATATTTTAATTTTTAAGACACAAATTTCACTAATTACACAAAAAAGACATGTATAAAGTTAGCGAAATCTATGCGATTTGTTCCTAATAATCACTCCCAATCGGCGATCCATTTGGAATTTCTGGAGCTACAGTTTTTTGAAACAAAATTGGATTCTTACGAAAATCATCAATCCTTTGAAGCATTGCTTCATCGTATATTTGCTGAATTCCTTCAGATTTTTTTTGTGCTAAGTAGTGTTTTATCTCATTCAATTTAAACTGAACAATGGCAGGCACTTGTTTGTACTGATTTTTTACCATTGAAAGCATAAATAATTGTTCCAATACGGTATTATTAATCGTGTTTTGCAATTCTTGGTAATAGCGATCATTATAAGATTTTTTAATCGTTTTAGCGATTAATTCATCCAATAGTTCTACCAAACCTAATTGTCTATTATTCAAACTTTTGTGTGCAATTAAGCGCGAAACTCTTTGCGGGTGCAACAATAATTTCAATGTCATTTCTGAAGCCGTTTCTACTGCCGAAAAAGGGTCAAAAGCAACACCTACCTTGCTAGAAAATGATTCTCTTGTTCTCCCATACCCCATTGCTCTTGGAGGAAACAATGCAAGTTTCTCTTTCGGAATCGCAATTTCTTCCACATGCAACGTTTGTAAAATGGCTTGCAAGGCAATTCGTTCCGATATTCCAGAAACACGCTTTACTACTTTTTGATTTCCACCTGTAATCGCATAATTGTAGCTGAGTCCACCAATTAGTTTTACCGTTGCTTCTGTTTGGTATCTATGGAAAAAATACAAGGGTACAAAAACATCTTCTAAAACAGAATATGGGGTATTTATTTTGACATTGTCGGTTGAAAAATTTTCAATTGCTGTTTTTCTAATTTTTAAGACATTGTACAATTCATCATGTATATTTCCTCCGTTATCCCATAAATGGGCAGAAGCACTTGCACTTCCTCCCGACCTTGCATCTGCATCTGACAAATACTTTAATCCACTAGAAAATGCATTTTCTAAAATAGCATTCAATGCGCGTTCTTCATTTTCTTCAACAGGAAAATGTTGATAAAAATAGGCAACAGTTACTTTATCCCATGCACCAATTTTGGTATCATATGCGGTTGAAAAATCGATTTCTCCCTCCTCATTTAATGTGAATTTTGGATGCGGATAATCCATCACAGAAGCTCTGTTATTGGTACTTGCTGCAAAATTATGTGCAAACCCTAAAGTATGTCCAATTTCATGTGCAGACAGTTGTCTAATTCTCGCTATTGCCATTTGCAATGCAAAAGAATCATCTATCGTATCATTTTTGTAAGGCGCTTGCAATGCTTGTGCAATCAAAAAGTCTTGACGAATTCTCAAACTCCCTAAGCTCACATGTCCTTTGATTATTTCTCCAGTTCTTGGATCGGAAATACTGGCGCCATAACTCCAACCACGAGTAGATCGATGCACCCATTGTACCATATTGTAACGAATATCCAACGGATCGGCTCCTTCTGGTAACATTTTCATCTGAAAGGCATTTTTGAAACCAATGGCTTCAAATGCTTGATTCCACCAACGTCCACCATCTAACAAAGCAGAACGCACCGGTTCTGGTGTTCCTCGATCTAAATAGTAGACAATGGGTTCTTTTGCTTCTGAAACAGCAGCATTCGGGTTTTTCTTTTCCAAACGGTGTCTATAAATAAAACGTTTGGTTATGGGTTCATTTACAGGTGTTGCATAATCCAAATACGACATTGCATATCCTCCAGATCGGGTATCAAACTTTCTTAGCTTGTAGCCATTGTCTGGCAATTCAATAAAGGAGTGATGTTGGTGCACCGTAACCAAGCTCGCATCGGGAGTAACACTTCTAAGCAATGTTCCTTTTGGCGAACCTTTAAAGGTAAGCATCACATCAAATTCTACATTTTTAGGAAATGCCTTTGTTCTTTGAGTATTGAAAGCACTTTTACTTGCATCTAAATTATAACTTCCTTGCTTATTTCTTGCCAACGTTTTAGCAACTCCGTGTGCATCTCGCATAAAAAAAGAAGTCGCATCTACTAATAACATCCCTTTTTTTTCTTCTTTAATTACAAAACCGTGTAAAACAGATTTTGCAAAGGCTTCTTTTACCGATTGTTTTTCCTCTTTATTCGCTGTAATTGCTCTATAATCTTGATTTGGCTGAATCAACATGATTTTATTCCCAAATCTTTTAAAAGAGACAACTACACCCTCACCTAACTGCCCACGATCTAAACCAATATCGTTAGAACCAATTCCTTCGGAAAGGGAACGCACATAAAGAAAATCTTCATCAAGATTTTCTATCTGTAAAAAGATCTTACCTGAATTTTTATCATGATAAAAATCATAAAAACCTTTGTATTGTGTAATTCCTTTTTGAAGTTTACTGCTCGATTTTTCTGAAAAAAACTGCGAAAACCCGTTAAAAGAAATTGAAATAAAAAAAAGAATGCACACTGCTTTTTTCATGGGAACTATATTTTTGTTAAATCTATAAAATAAGGAGCAGTTTTAAAAGAAGATATCTTAAAAATTCATTTATTTTTGTGGAGCTTATGATTACACAAGACCAACTAAAAGATATTTCTACAAGAATAGAGAAATTAAAATCTTATTTAGAGATTGACAAAAAACGGATTGAAATTGCCAACGAAGAAGAAAAAACGGTAAATCCAGATTTCTGGAACAATCCTAAAAAAGCGGAAGTGATCATGAAAGAACTTCGTTTTAAGAAAAAATGGGTAGAAGATTATGAAAAAGCCATTTCTTTAAATGAAGACGTACAGGTATTGTATGAATTCTACAAAGAAGACGAAGTGGATGAAACCGAAATTGAAGAACAATTTCAAATAGTCAGTACTTTTTTAGAAGACATAGAGTTCAAAAATATGCTTTCAGAAGAAGGAGATTCTTTGTCTGCTACCATACAAATTACTGCTGGAGCTGGTGGAACTGAAAGTTGTGACTGGGTAGAAATGCTCTCCCGAATGTATACCATGTGGGCAGAAAAACAAGGTTTTAAATTAAAAACACTCAATTACCAAGCTGGGGATGTTGTTGGCATTAAAACCATTACCATAGAAATTGAAGGCGATTATGCGTTTGGTTGGCTAAAAGGTGAAAACGGAGTGCATCGCTTGGTACGTATTTCCCCTTTTGATAGCAATGGAAAACGACATACGACCTTTGGTTCTGTCTATGTATTTCCTGTTGCAGATGATTCTATTGAAATTGACATCAACCCCGCAGATATCGAAATTGTAACCGCAAGATCTAGTGGTGCTGGTGGCCAGAATGTAAACAAAGTAGAAACAAAGGTGCAGCTAACACATAAACCAACAGGCATACAAATTTCGTGTTCTAATTCTCGGTCTCAACATGACAATAGAGCTACAGCCATGAAAATGTTGAAATCTCAATTGTATGAAATTGAGCTTCAAAAACAACAAGCTGCAAGAGATGATATTGAAGCGAATAAAATGAAAAACGAATGGGGAAGTCAAATACGGAATTATGTGATGCATCCTTATAAACTAGTTAAAGACGTAAGAACAGGGCACGAAACTGGGAACGTAGATAACGTGATGGATGGGCAAATTAATCCCTTTTTAAAATCGTATTTAATGTTGAATGGTCAGAAAAAGGATAATGATTTGTAATCTGTTTACTGTAGCTTTTAGCTAAATTAAAAAAATTGAACCAGAGATGCCAATAGGCATTATATATGAAACCTTTGAAACTTTTAAAATGATAAAAATATACCACAATCCACGTTGTTCGAAATCGAGACAAGGTGTTGAACTTTTAGAAACTTCTGGTAAAGAGTTTGAAATTATAAAATACTTAGACAACAACTTTACAGAATTAACATTGACCGAAGTACTTCAATTATTAAACATTTCTCCAATTGATTTGGTTCGAAAAAATGAAAAAATTTGGAAAGAAAATTTTAAAGGAACAGCAATGTCAGATGCCGAAATAATCATAGCCATGGTTGAAAATCCAAAATTAATTGAACGCCCTATTGTTGTCAATAAAAATAAGGCAGTGATTGGAAGGCCTTCTGAAGAGATTTTATCCATTATTTAGATTTTTTTCAAATAAATTCTTTAACTTTTATTTAATAAGAAACCATTAAACTTAATGTCAACTTTGTTGTCTAAAAATAAAAAACCAAACTTTGATTAAAAAACTGCCCCTACTACTCTTCTGTCTTTTTTCTACCACTCTATTATTCGCACAACAAGTAACGAATACAATAAATATCTCTCTTAGAGGGAAAATTGTAGAAGCAACCAGCAACGCGCCTTTAGAATATGCAACCATCGTATTAAAAAATACAGCAACCCAAAAAATTTCTGGTGGAATTACCAACGAAAAAGGGTTTTTCGACATTAAAACTCCTACGGGAAACTATGAAATAAGTGTGGAATATATTTCTTTTAAAAGCATCCAATTACCAACGCAAAAGCTAACAGCAAACAAAGATTTTGGAATCATCAAACTTTCTGAAGATGCAAATAGTTTGAACGAAGTTGTTATTATTGCCGAAAAATCCACGGTTGATATTCGCTTAGACAAGCGGATCTATAACGTAGGAAAAGATATGACTGTAAAAGGTGGAAATGCTTCTGATGTATTAGACAACGTACCTTCTGTAAGTGTGGATGTCGAAGGAAACGTAAGCTTGCGAGGAAATGAAAACGTTCGCATCTTAATCGATGGAAAGCCCTCAGCACTAGTAGGATTAAGTGGTGCAGATGCCCTGAGACAGCTACCAGCAGACGCCATCGAAAAAGTGGAAGTCATTACATCACCTTCTGCAAGATATGATGCTGAAGGAACCGCAGGGATTTTAAATATCGTCTTACGAAAAGGAAAAGCATTAGGCTTTAATGGTTCTATAAACACAACCGTTGGAACGCCAGATCAATTTCAATTAGCAACCAACTTAAATCAACGAGGAAAAAAAACCAATTTCTTTTCTAACTTCGGATATCGCTACAGCAAGGGACCTGGAAATTCTTTCACCAATTTAAGAAACCTTACGGATGGGCTAGTTACAAGTTCAAGAATTGAAGACAGAATTTGGCAACGAAGAAGAAATAGTTTTAATGCCAATGTTGGCTTGGAATATTTTCTAACGAAGAAAAGTAATATTACAGGAACGGTATTTTATCGAAATACCAAAGGCGGTAATTATTCAGAAAACACCATTGAAGAGTTTGATGAAAACGGAAACAACACCGACAGCGCGGTTCGTATTCAAGATGAAGACGGAGACGATGAAACGGTACAATACTCTTTAAATTACACCAACAACTTTAATAAGGATGGCCACAAGTTAACGGTTGACTTTCAATACAGTGATAGCAAAGAAAACGAGCAAGCGATTAATACAGAATCTGGTTTTGCGGATGAAACTAATAGTACCAACGAAGCTTCAAAGAATACTTTAGTACAAGCAGATTATGTATTGCCAATTGGCGAAAACACTCAATTTGAAGCGGGATATCGTGGAGATTTTCAAAATTTAACTTCCGATTTTTTAGTGACGCCTGTTTCTGATCCCGATTTTGATCCTTCAAATAACCTAGAATTTGGGCAAGTCATTCACGCTTTTTATACTCAATATGGTAATAAATTTAAGCAGTTTTCATTTTTATTAGGACTGCGATTGGAAACCACTGATGTAAAAGTACGATTGTTAGACACCAATGAAAACAACGATTTTAGCTACACAGAATTGTTTCCTACCGTCAATATTGGCTATGAGGCCACCGAGAAACAAAGTTATACTTTAGGATACAGCAGACGTTTACGGAGACCTCGTTTTTGGTATTTAAATCCGTTTGAATCTAGAAATAGTCAAAACATTATCTTTAAAGGAAATCCTGCACTGATTCCTACTTTTACAAATTCTTTTGATTTAGGCTATTTAAACAGAATTGGAAAGTTAACGGTAAACGCGTCTATTTATTATCAGCATTCTATAAATAATATCAGTAGAGTTACACGTCAAGAAATTAGAGAAATTAATGGAAATGATGAGTCTGTACTCATCAGAGAGCCGATTAATTTGGCTGCTGAAGATCGCTATGGGTTTGAATTTACGTCCAACTACAACGCCTCAAAAAAGGTGCGTTTCGATGGAAGTTTCAACCTTTTTAACTCAAAAACGAAAGGTGTCTATACTTATGATTTTTTAGATCCAGACACCAATGAAATTACAGTCATCACAGACGATTTAGAAAACAGCAACACCAGCTGGAGAGCGCGTTTTAACGCACGTGTAAGTCTGCCTTATGCAATAGAATGGCAAACAAGGTTGTCATACAGAGGCCCAAGTGAAAGCGCACAAAATGTGACTAACGGAATCTTCTCTGCCAATTTAGCCTTCAGTAAAGAGGTCTTAAAAGAAAAAGGAACCTTGGTGTTGAATGTGAGTGATGTATTCAATTCAAGAAAGAGAAGTGCAGTAAACTACACGCCCAACCGAGACAACCCAACCAATATTTCCAATCAAACATTTCAATGGAGACAACGTCAAATTTCTTTAAACTTTAGCTACCGTTTCAATCAAAAAAAGAAACAACCCGAAAGGGACGGAAGAAACAATGGTGATGGTGGTGAGGGATTTGAAGGGTAATACTCTTTAAAAAATTACAAAACAAAAAACATAAAAACCTCGTTCTAGTAATAGAACGAGGTTTTTTGATATTAAATATGAATTACTTCCTCTTCCGAAACATCAACCAAAGGCCTAACAATACCAAAGGAATGCTTAAAACTTGCCCGGTATTTAAAGGGCTAAAGAACCATTCTTCGCCTCTTTTTTGTACTTGTGGTTCTTTTAAGAACTCGATTACAAAACGTAGCGACCATAAAACGGCGGTAAAGAGACCGAATAAGTACCCTAGTTTTTGTTTTTTATCGGTTTTCCAATATATATGCCACATCACAAAGAATAAGGCTAAATAACTAAATGCTTCGTAAAGTTGTGTTGGATGTCTTGCAACGGTTTCTCCCGCTACTTCAAAAATGACTCCAAAACTAGAACCCGTTTCTTTTCCATAGATTTCTGAGTTGAAAAAATTTCCAAAACGGATGAAAAACCCTGCCAAAGCCACCATAATTCCAAGCCTGTCTAAAATAAACAACCACGGTTTTTGTAGGTGTTTCTTCGCATAAAAATACAATGCAATGGGGATACCTATGGCAGCACCATGACTTGCAAATCCTGAAATTCCGGTAAACTTCCAGCCATCAATCAAACCAAAAATCATTGCAGCGCCTTCTTGCCTTCTAAATGGCAATATGATTTGCCATAAATTTCCTTGATAACTTTCCCAGCTATAAAAGAAGACTTCTCCCAAACGCATACCTACTAACATAGAAACGAAGACATACATAAACAAAGGGTCTAGTTTTTCTAAGGAAATTTTATCTTGGATGTATATTTTTTTCATCAAACGAAGGCCCAACAAAAAAGCGGTGATAAACATGACACTATACCAACGGATACTAATTCCTCCAATATTGACGATTTCGGGATTCCAATTCCAATTTATTGCTAAAAAACTCATAGGTTATCTATTTAATATTTCAATCTTTTAAGATTGTATTCTTCTTCTTTTCTGGTACTGGATCGTAGCCACTTCCCCCCCAAGGGTGACAACTAAAAATTCTTTTTAAGGCCAACAAACCTCCTGCAAACAATCCTTGTTTTTGTAAGGCTTCTATGGTATAGTGAGAACATGTAGGACTGTATCTGCATGTAGATGGCGTAAAGGGTGAGATGGCTGTTTGGTAAAAACGAACCAATAAAATAAATGGATATGCGATTCTTTTTTTCAAATTATTGTATTGAAAATGTAGTTCCTTCTCTCCCATCTTTTAACTGAATGCCCAAGGCAATCAATTCATCTCTAATTTGATCTGACAGTGCCCAATCTTTATTTTCTCTTGCTTCTTTTCTCAACTTAATCAACAGTGCAACCACACCATTTATTTTTACTGAATTGTCTTGATTGGTTTCATTCATCAACCCTAAAACATCAAAAACAAATGCGTTCAACGTTGTTTTAAGTGTTGCTAAGTCTGCTGCTGTAATGGTTGCGTTTTGTTCTTTTATTTGATTGATTGCTTTTACGGCTTCAAACAAATGTGCAATTAAAACAGGCGTATTAAAGTCATCATTCATGGCAACATAACAGTCCTTTTCCCATTTCTGAACATCGAAAGTAGACGTTATACCTGCTTTGATTTTATCTGTAAAACGAAAGGCTTCCATCAACTTGGAATGTCCTTTTTCTGAGGCCTCTAAAGCTTCACCAGAAAAGTCTAAAATGCTTCTATAATTGGCTTGTAAGTTAAAGAAACGAACGACACTTGCCGAAAAAGGTTTTGGCAAAATGTCATTTTCTCCAGATAAAATCTCATTGGGTAAAATAAAATTCCCGGTAGATTTTGCCATTTTCTGACTGTTTAATAACAACATGTTGGTGTGCATCCAGTAATTTACGGGTTTTACACCGCTACAGGTTTGAGATTGTGCAATTTCACATTCGTGATGCGGAAATTTTAAATCCATTCCGCCACCGTGTATGTCAAATTGTTCTCCTAAATATTTTGTACTCATCACAGAACATTCTAAATGCCACCCTGGAAAACCGTCTGACCAAGGTGAAGGCCAACGCATAATGTGTCTTTCGTCTGCTTTTTTCCAAAGGGCAAAATCTTGTGGGTTTTTCTTATCCGATTGTCCGTCTAATGTTCTGGTATTATGTATTAAATCTTCTACTTTTCTTCCTGATAAAATTCCGTAATGACTGTCTTCATTGTAAGCCAAAACATCAAAATAGACCGATCCATTTACTTCGTATGCAAAGCCTTTTTCGATGATTTCCTTAATCATTTCTATTTGCTCTACAATGTGTCCTGTTGCGGTGGGCTCTATACTTGGTGGTAAAAAATTGTAATTCTTTAAAACATCATGAAAGTCAACGGTATATTTCTGAACCACTTCCATCGGTTCAATTTTTTCTAACCGTGCTTTTTTAGAAATACGGTCTTCTCCTTCGTCTGCATCATTTTCTAAATGACCTGCATCGGTAATATTCCGCACATAACGTACTTTATAGCCCAAATGCAATAAATACCGATACACGACATCAAAGAACATAAACGTTCTTACATTGCCAAGATGCGCATTGCTATATACGGTAGGTCCACAAACGTACATCCCTACGTATCCGTCTGTTATGGTTTTAAAATCCTCTTTCTTTTTAGAGAGCGAATTGTATACTTTCAATTGATTTTCTTTGTAACGTTCCATTAAAAAAGTGCCTGTTTACAGTTGATAAATATAGGAACTTTATAAAGAATAGCGAAATAGAATTTAGGGGAAGTAGAATGGTTTTTTTCGTGTGACTTCTACCGTTTAGAATTCAAATAGTATTGTAAACAGTCCAAAGGCTTTACAAATCTTTAAAACGAAACAAGATAGCAAGTTCTCATTTTTATACTTAAATTTACCTATTCACTTTTACCATGAACAAAAAGAAAACAGCTTTGCATGAAAAAAAAGGAGTTTCTCCACCAGAAACCACCAGTAATAGTGCTGCTCAAAAGATAAAACTGAGCAGGGCTAAACAGCATTCTGTGGAGGAATTTGTGACGAACATTTTGGCAGGAGACATTCCTTTTTTAAGTCGTGCCATTACATTGGTAGAAAGTACAACGGTGAAGCATCAACAAAAAGCGAATGCTATTTTAGAGCGTTGTTTGCCCTTTGCGAATAATTCGGTAAGAATTGGAATTACAGGGGTTCCTGGGGTTGGAAAAAGTACTTTTATTGAATCTTTTGGAACGCATTTAACGGGTATGGGTAGAAAAGTTGCGGTGTTGGCAGTAGATCCAAGTAGCTCTGTAAACAAAGGAAGTATTTTAGGCGATAAAACTCGCATGGAGGTATTGGTTACTGATAAAAATGCATTTATAAGACCTTCTCCTTCTGGGACTTCTTTGGGAGGGGTTGCTCAAAAAACACGGGAAAGTATCATTCTATGTGAGGCTGCTGGATTTGATACCATTATTATTGAAACGGTGGGTGTTGGACAGTCTGAAACTGTGGTGCACTCTATGGTAGATTTCTTTTTATTATTGAAATTATCGGGTGCTGGTGATGAATTACAGGGAATGAAGCGAGGTATTATAGAAATGGCGGATACCATTGTAATTCATAAAGCAGATGGAGATAATGTTGATAATGCGAAGATGGCAAAAGTAGCGTTTACAAACGCCTTGCATTTGTATCCGTTAAAGGAAAGCAAGTGGCAACCAAAGGTGGTTACAGCGAGTGCATTGGAAAATCATGGAATTGCTGAAATTGAACTTTTAATTTCTGAGTACATCAAACTAACAAAAGAGAATGCTTCTTTTGAAAACAAAAGAAACGAACAGAATAAATTTTGGCTTTTGTCTACAATAGAACAGCAAATAAAAACGAATTTTTACCAAAACCCATTGATTAAAGCGGCATTATCTAAAGAAATAATTGCATTAGAAAATGGAAAAACGACGCCTTTTAATGCTGCTAAAAGACTTCTGAATCTTTAAATTATTATTTTTCTTCATAAAAAAAATCGCCTACATTGCTGTAGGCGATTTTATCTTTTGTGAAAGGAATGTTTGTTTATTCTTTAATAAACTTCATCGTTCCAACTGCATTGTTAATCGTGTATTTTAAAATGTAAACACCCGTTTTCAATGAAGATACATCAATTATATCTTCTTTTTTATTGATGGTAGCGTTCACGACTCTTTTTCCTAAGACATTGTAAATAGTTACATTTTCAATAAGGTCTTGTGCACTAATTCTTAATTCATTTGTCGCAGGAACTGGAGATAAGCTTACGTTTAACAAGTTATTTGTGTCTACGCCTGCTGTTGCAGCTCTATAAATATAAATATTATCTACATAAACAATATTTAAATTACTTGTTATTAAAAACTGTGCCAAGTCGTTTCTAGAAGCATTTCCAATTCCTGTCCAACTTGAAAAAGGCATGTCTAAAGAAATCCAAGTTCCTGGATTCGGATTCGGGATCGCTGGACTACTTGCATTGTTTGCAGAAAACTCTATCGCATTTGCTTCAGCAGTTCCACCATTCCAGTTAGAAAATTTCAAATTAAAACTTTTATCTAAAGTTGCTTCCGTTACAAAAACATCAAGATGAAAATGTGTGAATTCTGTAGCATCTATTCGATTGCTATCTTGAAATTCAACGCCTATAAAATTTTCAAAAGTGATTTTTTTAGTGTCATTTCCAACAATTTGTAGATCTTCAATTTCAGCGGTATCCCAACTTGCAGACCAAGCATCTATGGTGATGTTATCGTATGCATTACTAAATAATGAAACAACATCCCAAGAATTTCTTGCTGGAGGGGTTGGTGCAGCTACGGTTGGTGCTGCTGGATCTGTTGGAGGTGCAGCATTGGTACCTCCTGCTATGTCATCAATTAAGTAAGTATCCGTTGCTGAACTTGCAGCATCCGTAAAGATTACTAATTTAGAATAACTCCCTAAACCTGCTGGAAAGTTTAAACTGATGGTTTCCCAATCTGTACCAGTCGTATTGAATGCTAATTCTGTATTTGGTCCTCCTCCTGCTTCTCCTTCAAATTTTAACAAATGATTTCCAGATCCTGTGCCATTCATCGGCTTGATTCTAAAAGTAATCGTATTATTATCATCGTCTGATAAGTTGACATTTAAATCTAAACTAGAGATTATATTGTCCCAATCGCCAGCTCCACCTACTACTTGTAGCACTTTGTTGGCTGCATCGGTTGGATCTTCAATGACAGTTCCAACACTTGCATTTGCTGCAAATGGATTTTCTCCATCTTCAAAATCAAAAGGCAATGCAACGCCAGTAAACGGTGCCGCTTTATAGAAGTACACATTATCTATATAAATTGTGGAAGGATTTGTTCCTCCAGCACCATCAAATTTCATTTGAAATAAAGAATCCCATGTCATCCCTGTAAAATCAGCAATCGCAATATCTACACTACTCCATCCACCAATAACAACAGGAACATCCACTAAAAACTCACCAGCACCTGTACCGTTGTTTATAGGACTGAACTTTACATTCGTTGCATCTGCTGTCCAAATATCAATGTGTACAAACTCCATTTCTGAAGCATCTGTAGCATCAAATTCTGTTCCTTGGTAATTAAAGTTTGAATACTCTAATACTGTATTTACACCGTTTCCAGTAGGGTCATAAGCGGCGTCTACTGCTCCTGACTGTCCCCACCCTGGATTGAAATTTGTAACGTTTATGTTTGTATACGCATCACTGTAGATAGAGATCACATCTGCATCTTCTCTTTCTGGTGGTGTTGGAGCATCTGTTGTTGGAACAGTTGCTGTTGGTATTTTGTACATATAAATATTATCAACAAATACTTCACCTAAGTTTGAGGTGATGATGAATTGCGCTAAGTCACTTCTAGAAGCACCATTTACACCATTCCAACTAGTAAAAGGAATCTCTAAAGAAATCCAAGTTCCTGGGTTCGAACCTGGTAAAGAAGGGTTGCTCGAATTCGTCGTAGAAAACTCGATTGCATTGGCTTCAGCATCTCCTCCAGCCCAGTTAGAAAACTTCAAATTGAAACTTTTATCTTGGGTAGCTGTTTCTGTATAAATATCAATATGGAAATGCGTAAATTCTGTAGCATCTACTCTTCCTGCATCTTGAAATTCTACACCTATAAAATTACCAAAATTAATTCTTTTAACGTCATCACCTTCGATTTGTATATCTTCAATATTAGAATCATCCCAAGTTGCCGACCAAGAGTCTATTGGCATATCAGTATAAGCATTACTAAATAAAGAAACGACATCTTCTGCATTTCTTGCTGGTGGTGTTGGAGCAGCTTCTGAAGGTCCAACTTCAACAAATGAAATCGTATATTCATTTGTCGCTGATCCGTCTTGAGAAACAACCACTACGCTTGCATCTCCAGGTACTGAAGTCGCTTGTGTAATTGTAATGCTTGAAACATTGGCATCTGCTGCTGTTGCTGTAACTTGAGGGGCAGAAGCTCCAACGGCTACACCAACAGTGTAGGCAAAAGTTGTAGGGCTAAAACCAGAAATGATCGCTCCACTAACATTTAAATTACTTAAAGAAGCGTCTGTCCCTGCTGCTACAGGTTCTTTCCAAAAATAGATATTGTCTATATAAATATCTGTAGTAGAATCTCCACCATCAAATTTTAATTCTTTAATATCAGAAATTCCCATCCCTTGATCTGTAAAATCGGATAAAGGAATTTCTACACTTGACCAAGAACCAGCATTTCCGGTAACGTTCACAGATTTTTCTCCTGTAGTTGCGCTTATTAAAAATACATTTGGAGAGAGTCCATTCGTCCAAATGTCTACATGCATCGTTGTCATTCCAGAAATATTAATATCAGATCCAATAACAATTCCTTGATAGTTAAAGGCTGGATATTTTAGGACATTGTCACTATTTAATGTTTCAGTTGTCACATTTCCAGAGGTTGACCCCCAGTTTGGATTGAAGTTTGACACCGTGATATCATCATACACAGTTGTAGATGCATCTGTTGTTTGTGTAAATAACGAAATTACATTCTCAGCATCTCTTGCTGTAGGGGCTGAAGCAGCAGAACTTGGTGCTTGGGCATACATCAAAGAGGAGAGTATGATTGTAAAAAATAAAGTAATTTTTTTCATGAATAAAGTTTTAGTGTTTTTTAAATATGATTTGATTCAATATTATGATTAAATTTTTGATGTTACTACAATCTAGACCTATATATAAAACATACATTAAAGATTAAGTTTTATTTAAAATTAAACAAGTAAAAAAACAAGGACTCTTAAAGGAAAACTAAAATTCATTCGTTTTTAAAATTTAAAATTGAAGTAATGTGTATGGGTATTGTATTGTTAACCACTTCAATGTTAAGTTATAAACCTATATTATATCTAAAAAAATGTTTTATGAATACAATATTTTGAGATTTATTAAATTTTAGCAGTCCAATAAGTGTAAAAAAAAAGGACTTAAAACACTTAAAAAGGTAAAAATGAAAAGAATTAATTTGCAACTAAAAAGCACTAAAATTTATTGAATATCAAAAAAATCGCCCAAAATAAATGCAGGCGATTTCATCTTTTATAGAATAAAAATACTTCTTTATTCTTTTATGAACTTCATGGTTCCCACCGCATTATTCATTGTGTATTTTAAAATATAAATACCTGTATTTAAAGAAGACACATCGATTACATCTTCTTTTTTATGGATCGATGCGTTTAATACCCTTTTCCCTAAAACATTGTAAATGGTTACGCTTTGGATGGTCTCTTGAGCACTAATCCTTAAATCATTTACTGCTGGACTTGGAGATACACTTATATTTAACAAGTTGTTTTTATCTACCCCTGCGGTTTCAGCTCTGTATAAATAGATATTATCAAAATAAACATAATCTGGAGTTGCACCAGCAGCTGCAGAATATGTGAATAGTAATTGTGCGAATCTTTCCCTGTCTGCTGCTCCAATTTCCAAGTCAATAGAAACCCATGTTTCATTTTCAGAACCATCCCCAGCAATCACTCTAGTCAATACAATACCATTCGTTTGCGTTCCAATATCTCCAGCATGGTTGGAAAGCGTTGTATTTAATGTTTGGCCTGTAATAAAATCTCCTACAATCCAGAAATCTGCATGGAAGTGCGTCATATTTGTAGCATTTACGAAACCATTCGTATTTGCAATATCAAAACCAATAAATTGATCTGTTCCGTTCGTAACTTTCAATACCTTATTTGAGGCAATAGTTATTACTTCAGAATCAGCTCCATAATCCTCAATAGTATTAGACAAGCCAATTTCACTGCCATAAGCCTCTCCATAAAGAGAGATTACATCCCAAGCATTTCTTGCGGGAGGTGCCGTAGGAGCATCTGTAGGCGCAGCAACCACAACAAATGATACCGTATGTGTTTTTGTATCACTTGAGTTTTGAGATACTACTTGCACAGTAGTATTCCCTGGAATGGATGTTGCTGGTGTAATTGTTACGGTAGCGTTTACATTGGATGCAGTTGCAGTTATTGTTGGAACTACACTTCCAGAAGCAACATCATATTGATAACTATTATTTGAAGCATTAAAAAGTGGGATTGTTGTTCCATCAACTTTTAAATCACTTAACCTTGCATCGTCGTTTGGATCTAGAACTTTTAAAGAAACATTATCAATTCCAACAAATCCAATTGCTGCTCCCATATCAAAAACTACACGACTGTTTGCGAGTCCAAAATTAGCTGAAAGGGTTAATATATAAGATTGTGATGTTGACGATAAAGTAACTGTCTCCGTAACTGCAGTCCAAGGAGCTTCATTAAGACCGATTCCAACAACCATAGTTCTACTCCTATCAGACCATGCATCAAATCTCAATGTATATGTTGCTCCATTTGTAATGGATACGATTTGACTTAATGAGACATCCCAAGCGTTTCCAGCCGCTTCTACATTTGCCGAATTATAACTATTCTCATTTTCTGTTACAACATTTGCAGCATTACCAGCCCAGCTAGATTCGTCTCCGGTTTCAAAATTTCCATTGGTTAGTAGTTCTTGCGAAAACGCAATTGATGCTATCAATAAAGCAAATAATAAAGTAATTTTTTTCATAAGTTTTGTTTTATAATTATTAACCAATGTTAATTTTTTATTTTACTTAATGAAAAATTAGTACCCAAACAAAAAACATACAAATAGAAATATTAAATGGCTTTAAGCATAAGTGGCTGTTTAAAAAGAATAAGTGGTAAAATAGAATGATAACTGGGAAAAAAGAAATGAAAGGTGGGTAACCAGTAATTACCAATAAAAACCAAATGTAGTGGCATTGTATTGTTTTATTCTTTATATTTAAGGTCGTGTGAGTGTGTTTTTTTAATCCAGCAAGTGCCAATGACGTTATCTTTTCAAATTAGTCTCTTTAAAAAGCAAAAAAACATTCAAAAGATTCCTTAAAATTGTGAAATTCAAAAAAAAAAGGATTACAAAAAACAAAATAAACCCTCCTTTTGTTTTAATATTTCAAGACTTCGTTTTTATCCCATAAACCCCAGTAAGCACCAACATCTCCTTCATCGCCAACTTTCCAAGATTCATCAAATGAAGAAAAGTAAAAAATAGCAACATTCTCTTTTAAAGACCATAATTGTGTATTGATAAAATATTTCATTGCGTTTTCTTCTGATGCTACTGCACCGCCTTCACTACCTCCTTGACTTGGCCAACCTGTTTCTGTGATGATTACCTTTTTTCTTTTGCCAGCTGCATCTGTTGCTTGATGAAACATTTGCTGCATGTGATCTAAGGAATCATCTATAGGGCTAGATTCCCAATAAGGATAGCAATTTGAAAGGATGACATCACTTATTTCTATCAATGCTGGGTGTTTAGAAAACTCATAATATGCATCTACATATCCCACAGAAACATTGGGAAGTGCTTCTTTTACTCTTTTTATATAATCTAGTAACTGTTCTAATGTTAAATCGTTTCTATACAATACTTCATTACCAACTGCTGCAATATCTATACATCCTTCTTTTCCTAATTGAATTAAGGCTTCAATTTCTAGTTCATTTTTCTCTAAATTATCACTCAACCAAGCACCCACCATGTTTTTCAATCCATGTTTTTTGGCGATTCTAGGAATGTGTTCGTTTCCTTCTATACATGAAAAAGAACGAATCCATTTTGTATGGGGTTTTAAAATTTTAATTCGCCTTTCTACTTGTTCTTCTGTAATGATATCTCCTGGTTCCTGGCCATCTTCATACATACTGAAACAGATTCCATGCATTCCTTTGGTCAAAGTATCTTTCCACATTTTTCTTAACTCTGCTATTGAAAACTTGCTAAAATCCATCCCTTTATACTCTGATAAATTGATGGTGTTTTTTAAAAAATTGTGTTTCTTTCTATATGACATTTTTAAAAATTTTATTCTTATTTAATTTAAAGTTAATTGTCCCCTATATTCTGAGCTTCTCCATAGGGGCATGCAATCCTTTATTTAATGTATTTGAAAATATTTTTTTTTCATCATTTGTTATTGAAGAAAAATCAACATCTGTTTTTAAACCAGAAGTAAAATTGCCTAAAGACAATAATTTATTTGTTTGGTATTATGAGGTTAAGTTTTTTGAATTTCTTTTTTTTACTAATGCTGCTCTAATTTCAGTTGCACGTTTTTCATCAATACTATAATCTTTCATTACCCACATTGCAGCCAAAGTACCTACAACTGGAAAGAAACAAAAAAATGCATGCAATCCATCAACAGATGCCTGTTGCTCTATTACTGGTGTATCTGGATTAAATCCTACAAACCAAATAATTAGCCCACTTAGCGCTCCTGCAATGGCAAAGCCAACTTTAACCATCCACCAATATATAGCACCAAATGTACCTTCACGACGCTTACCTGTATTAAGTTCGTCTACATCAATAACATCAGCTGTCATAGACATCATTATCATAAATAAACTCCCTATACCAAATGAGAAGAATGGTAATGCAATAATGTATAACCAAGGCTTTCCTGGAACAAATAAAAAGTATAATAAAATGTAACCAATTATTGAAATTGTTTGTGCAATTAAAAATGCTTTTTTCTTACCAAAATTTTTAGACAACCAAGTTACAATAGGTATTACCAAAAATGTTGTCCCCAATGCTCCTATGCAACCAAATAATGATACCCATATACCTGTTGAACCAGCATCTCCATTAAATAATTTATATACAATTACAAAAAAAGTAAGTGAAGCTACTGTATTAAACGCATTAAAAATAAAGAATGTAGATATACATAATTTTCTAAATTCTTTAATTTTAAAAGCTTCCACAAAGCTGTTTAATATTTTTATGAAACTTCCTCCAATATTTGATAAATTCAGCGGTTCATATTCATCTTTATCTATTGTGGATTCCTCTTTGATAAAAATTGCTGGCACTATTGCGCAAATTGCACAAGGTATCGCCACCCAAACAGCCAATTCTCTGACTGCAACATCTGCAGAAGGAAACCATTCTGTGTCGTACATTATTAACCAAAACCAAGGTGCAATTATCCAGGCCCATTGTCCTATCCATTGAGAAATTGCCATGATATTGGTGCGTTCGTGAAAATCGTCACTCATCTCATACCCCATAGCAACATAAGGAACACTAAAAAAAGTGAGTCCTAAATAAAATACAATCGACCATAAAAAGAAATACCAAAAATTATATTGAAGCCCATTTTCTACAAATAACTGCCACATAAAAATGTAAGAAATCCCCATAATAATTCCACCAATTAGAACATACTTTCTTCGTCTTCCAAATTTGGACCTAGTATTATCGGAAATAAACCCCATAATTGGGTCTGTAATTGCATCAAATAATCTTGGGAATAAGTAAATCATTGCCCACATTAAACCTGTAAATTTCAAGTCTTCTACCAAAACTACCATGAATATACCGAGTATTGCAGGAAACATTTGATTAGCGAACATTCCTATACCAAATGCTATTTTTTTTCCCATAGGTACTTTTGAGGAATGATTTGAGTTTGACATATAATTTTAGTTTTGGTTAGTTAATCATAATTGTTTGTAATGCTTGCGCATTGATACGTATTGATGTTTCTTTTCCGTCTAATCGTAATTTAAAATTCTTTTCTTTTTTCCCTTCATTAAAGACAACAACAGCTATGGAACCATCTGGGTTTTTTGCAGCAGTTACTTGTAATTCTTTATCAGAGCTGTCCAAACCAATTACTTGTGATTTGGGTCTAATGTATTTGCTAAAATGTGCCATGGTATAATACAACGGCGTAAAATAGACTTCGTCCTTTTCTGGGTCTACTAGTATGGGTGCTACACACCAATTTTTAAACCAGTTTGGACCTCCTTGTTTGTCTAGGACCATGTTCCAATCTACCCAACCGTCTACCCAGTTGTTAAGACAGCCAATAATATCTCTTGCATATCGGTTTACGGGTGCATATTTCGGATGCAAGTGTTTGTCTTTTTCTGGTGCCCAATCCCATCCCCAATCAGTAGCTTCTTTTGACCAATACCAAGCATCATTTTTCCATTCTGGAACCTGAGAGTCGATACAGCCTTCTGTTTCTATTAAGTATTTATTTGGGGCTTTGTTGTGAGCGTATTGTAGCGCTTCGGGGAAAACTTCATAAGTGCTTTCGTACCAGTGAATGGCTGTTCCGTCGTAATACTTTGAAGAAGCTTCAGTAGCATACATTACATCTACCCATTCTTTGATACCTGCTCTATTTTGATCGTACCCTAAAATAATTTTGTCTCCATGACCATCTGCTTCTAGTTTTGGTCCTAAATGGTGTTGCACAAAAGTGGTCATTTCTTCTGGTGAATAATGCATACTTTCCCAGTTGTTGCCATTTCCGTGTGGTTCATTTTCTACCGTAAAACCCCAAATATCGATGCCTTCTTCTTTGTAAGCATCTACATACTTAGAAAAGAACAATGCCCAAGTATCATAGTATTTTGGCAATAATTTTCCGCCTACCCATTTGTTATTGTCTTTCATCCAAGGAGCTGCTGTCCATGGGGAAGCAAAGATTTTAAAGCCCTCTTCAGACACTGCCATTGCCGCTTTAATCATCGGAATTAAATCGTCTTGATCTTCTTTAATTGTAAAATGTTCCAGCGCCATATCATTTGCAACTGGAGAATAGGAATATTGAGACAAGGAGAAATCACATGAATTCATATGCGTTCTTGTTAAAGAGTAATTTGCCCCTTCTTTTGCAAAGTAAGCTTGTATAATGGTGTCTCTGTTTTTTTTACTTAAACGATTTAGTAAGTAAGCGGAAGACTCGGTAAAAGCACCCCCAAAACCAGTAATAATTTGAAATTTCCGTGTTGGATCTAAGGTGATTGTAGCTGCATTTTCATCTGAATAAAATGGTGAAATTTTAGTCAGTTTGTTACCGCTAGCAGATGTTTCGTATACAGCTACAACTAATTGATTTTCTTTTTGATTGCAACTCATCATCATTATAAAAAGTGCTAATTGAGGGATATATTTTATGATTTTCATAAGAAATGTATTTTATCTTTGATACTCTGTATTTGGAACCAAAACAGTTTTCATTAACGCCTGTTTATCTCCATTAAATGTTTTCGTTATTGGTTTTCCATTTCGGGTAATACCTTTGAAAACACCTTTATCTACCTGATCCCAAAGAGGAAATTTTGCTTCTCCTTTTAGGTTGATTAATCCAAAATGATTTTCTGACCCGTTTATATTGTTCGCATCTTTCCATTTTTCGTCAAAAGCTTCAAAATAAAAACAAGAGATCTCTTCTTTATTGGTCCATTCACGAAGTGACTTATAATACAATCCTTGTTTGTATTCATCAGTTGCTCTAGATCCATTGATCCCATAATGTCCATTTGAAATCGTTGCCCATCCTGTTTCTCCAATATGAATCGGTTTGCTGATTCCTAAACTTTTCATATAATTGGAAACTCCTTTGTATTGGTTTTTAGCAAAATTTAAAGCGCGCAACATTGCGGCATTAATTTTTTCTTTGTCGGTTAGATTTTTTAAATGTTTTGGCGTTTTCCAAAACGCAGGGTTGTAATGTGAATTATGATATGCGTAGGTATGCATCGAAATATAATCTACTGCATTCATCAATTTCTCCAAATCTTGGGTATGATACATCGGATCTCCTCCACCCCAAGAAGAAAAATCGTCTGAACTTGTAATCCATAAATCTTTAGATAGTGCTCCCTCTTTCTTTAAACCTTGTAAGTGATTTACCCATTTTAAAATAACATTGGGTTGTACAAAATAACTAGCAGCCCATTTCACCATGGCTTCATTCCCTACAGCAATTACTTTTACTATAGTTGGATATTGCTTTGCCAAGGCTACAGCTCTATCTATTTCACCAGCATTTTGTGCACTTTCTATGGCATGATTTGGCTCTTTGTCTGTCCAAGCATTTAAACAATCTATCCAAGCACCTAGCATTACATACATTTCAAAAGTGGCATCTTCTTTTTTAAGCTCAGTGATGGCTTTTAAAATATTGGATGCGTGTGGTAAATCTGGTTGGACATTATAGGTTCTTATAATCTTGATTCCCATCGCAGAAAGAATTTTCATATCTTCTTTCAACTCTTTTATTGTAGGTTGAACATCTCTTGAAGTTTCTCTATAACCTCCATAAGATATTGCCAAATAATTAGGGTTTCCTAAAATTTTTGCTGCTGTCATTGCTGCTTTTTTCGGGGTTGCTACTTTATTATTTTGAATACAAGCGAATGTAATAAACAACACAAAAAAGGAAATAATAATATTGTAATTTGCTTTCCTTCTTTGTCTATTTTTAATCATTTTTTCTTGTAATTGCTATTTATTTATAAAAACAATTATCTTTTTTACTTCGCCTGTTCTTTCAAATATTTTTTGACTCACCTCAGCATCTAAGACTAAGTTTTCAAACTCTTTATTTGTCGCATCTTCAAAAAAGACTTTAACTCCACTTTTTTCTGACAACTGATAAATTACAGGTATCTGACAATAGGTAAAGCAAAAAGTATTAGGCGATAGACTTAAGATTTTTTTATGACTATAAATATCAACATATGTAAAGTTCTTGTAGGCGGTTAAGAATTCTTCTTTTCTTAACAACTTCGGATTAAACTGTAATTGACCCTTCTTTACAAAAACACCAATTTCACCAAATCTAGATAAAATATCTTCTTTTACCTGACCTGTCATTCCTGGTTGTTGCGCTCCTTTTCCTGCAGGTGTATGCGAATAAGGATCTGTAGGGAATGCACCATATAATTCTGGTGACTTATGTACTCCAATACCTTCGTTAATTTCGTAATAGTGCTCTAATAGTCTTCCAATTACTTCTTCACTTTCATTCTCATTAATTGCCAATAAACAGTTCTCTTGTGCTGCGATTAACAACTTCGAAACCATGTGCCAATAGATAGAACCTAAACCTTCATAGCCAAAAAATGTTCCAGACCTTCCTGTAAAAGATTTATGATCAAACATTTCTTCATAAATCGCTAAAATCAGTTTTTCATCCTTTGCTAATAATGATTGGTAGCTTTCTGAAAGTATATCTAAAGTTTCTTTTAATCGGGCGCCGTTGTTAAAATTTGCATTAAAATGGTAGGCTCCTGTGATGTCCTTTTCAATGATTTGTGAATTACCATCCGCTAAAAGTTTTTGCAATAATGCTGATTTCTCAACTGCAGTTGCTGGAATAATATTCTTATCTGTAAACCTTGGTAAATTTTTATTTGGGTATAGAATATAGCTATATTGATCTTTTCTAAAAAGAGCACTTTCCTTTAAACCATCTAAAACAGACAAAGCTTCTTTTGCAGATAAATAACCAGAACTTAAAACGGCTACTTGACCTTCTAACATTTCTGACAGGTAAGAAATAGAGATCTCAGTATCACTTTCTACCGTCATTAAGTTATAGGCATGATACAAGTTATCTGAACGTTTGTTTGCAGCAATTGTATGGTCTAAATATTTTTTTAAAACATTGAAAAACGAAGTTAAATCGCCTTTCGAAACCGCTTCTTTGTCACTTGTAAAACCAGTTTCGTAAATAGTAGTTCTATAAGTGCTTCCGGCTTTTCCTATGATATCTAAAAGTGTTTTTCGGTCTACATCTGAAATTTTTCCAGACAATATACTTACGTGATTATTTAACGCTGAGGCTACAGATTGGAAAAAATTGGTTAATTCTGTTGAAACTGCATAGGTTTCTTCTGAAGATTTTTCTACAATATCTTCAAAGAAATTAATAAACCTTCTAAGATAGTATAGGGTTACCATAGAAACACCATTACCCACTAAGGCATTGTTGGCATCATTCCATTCGGGTCTTTGCGTGTTTAACCAAATACCTCCTTCTGGTATAAAATTAGAAACTTTTGCCAATACAGTTGCCAATAGTTTTTCTATTAAATTGACTTTATGTATAAAGAAATTCTCATCTCTTAATAAAGCGCCATCGGCACCAAGTCTTTCTTTCTCTTCTTGAATTTTTTGGTCTAACTTCGTATCAAAATCAATGGTATCTTTTGGATCTTTTAGAGTGTCTTCATAACTCTTAATTTTATAAGGAACATTGGCATATACAAATACATCTTCTATGAAATTTTTAGCCAATTTATTCGGATAATATTTTTCTATAAATTCTAGAAATTTAAGTAAATAAATAATTTGGTGATCTCCCCAATATCCAATGTAAGACCAAGGATCGTTTTCTTCAATAGTCTCCCAGTCAAAACCATCTTTGGTTACCCTATAAGGATTGTACCCTTCGAAAGTTGTCGCATTTAAAAACTTATGAATCATTCCTTCAATAAACTCTGGATAAGAATGCGCTAAGGCTTCCCAGTTTTGAAAAATATCTCTCCAATTTCCTTCGTAATCTAATATTTTTGAACCGTCTATTTCACTACGCGTATTGATAGAAAACTTATTCCAAGGTCTACTTGGATCTCCATGTCTTCTACTAAATTTAAGCGGTAAGTATTCATAACAGAGTCTTTTAAAATTTGCGTCGTAATCTGAATCTGCGATACTCTTTATAAAATCAACATTAAAAACTGCTGGTAAAGCATTTAAAATTTCTTCTTTCTTTTTGGTAACTTTCTTATTCGCTTTTGAAATGTATTTTATAAAATCTTCTTTTTCAATTTGATAATTGTTATCAAAAATACCTCCTCGCATAATGTTGAAAAGCGTATTGGCAAAATGCCTTGTGTTCCTGGGTTGATTTTCTCCCAATTGCAGGCCATCAGAAGCAGCAACTAATTGCAATAATTTATCTGTACCCGTGTCTATATCTTGTTGAATTAACGCAGCAACATCAGCTGTGTTTTTAATAATTCCTTTAATTTCCTGTATGGAATTAAGGTTCTGATTTACATTTGCGACCAAGGTCCATGATGCTTCTTTATGAGCTTCTAAAGTGAGGTCTTGCACTGTAAAATAAGCACCTTTTTCTGCCTTTATATCTTCTTCTTGATGCAGTTGTTCTCCTTTTCTGAAAGCATTTAATTGCAAAGAAGAAATTAGATAGGTCGGGTTTTTAACGCCTGTAGACCAAACTGTATTCGCTTTTAAAGCCTCACTTGGTTCCGCTTTATCTACAATAACAGCACTCAAAGCAAAAATACCTAAACCTGTATCTTTTTCTAGTTCACATTTTTTGTAGGCGTCGATTAAATTACTGGTGCTATTCTGAAAATCTGAAGCGATTCCGTAAGGCAATATGTTTTGAATACCATCTAAAATGGTGACTTCAATGTTAGTATCAGTATTATTAAGTAAAGTAGATTTTTTAACAAAACCAAATTGTGTACTTGTATTCCATTGGTATTGAAAAGTGATCCCTAAATCTTCATTAATTTCTTCAAAAATAAGTTTGTTTCCATAATTATTTTTATACAAATTTCTTTTGATTGCATACACGCCTTCATATTTATCTGAAAACGGTTCCCAAAGAAATATTTTATCCTCTTTATGAACATGAAGTATCGTTTTACTTCCTGTAATGTCTGAAGATTCTGTTATTTTATCATCGGTATAATAAGGGAAAAATGAATTTTCCGCATTTTTTCTACCTGCAGATAAACCTCCATTGCTTGAAATAAACATCCAGTGGTTCGAATTGCTAACAAGACTAATAAAAAAAGGTCTCATTTTATTGCTATTCGAAATTTTATAATAAACTTCGTCTTCTATAATTACTTGTCCTCCGCTAACTTCTAAAGAAGGGTTATAAGCTTTATTTTTACCTAAAAAAATCGTATTCTTCGTCATAAATGCATCTTAAAAAACATATTCTAAATGTTATGTTTTTTCTATTTTTAAATTGCTATTTGTTTGTGTTACTTAGTTATAAAAGTAAATATTGTCAATAAAAATTTTTGAGCCATCTCCACCTTCTAATATCAACTGCGCCATATTTGATCTACTTCCTAAACCTGTTAAACTCGAAAAAGGCAAATCGATAGATATCCAATTTTGAGAAACTAAGGTTGGTGCTCTAAAGGTTGTTGAATGTCTGGTGTCATCTCCACCTCCATAAGAACCATCTGCGCCAAAATCTACTAAAAGGACTCTAAATTCTCTACCTGCCGCAATAGGACCTGAAATATATGCATCTAGATGAAAATGTGTCATCGAAGTGGCGTCAATAGTTGGTGCACTGTATTCCATTCCTACAAAATTAAAGATGGTGTATTGCAAAACATTATCTCCTTCTACTGTAAAATCGTCTGACAATGTTGTTTGCCAAGGCGCCCAATAGCCATTATAATAGTTTACTGGAACATTGGTATAGCTGTCAGAAAATATAGAAATTACATTTGCAGGGTCTTGAGTTGGTATTGGAGCATGTGAAAATGCACCTAAAGAATTGAGGGTTAAACTACCTGATACTTGAACCTCGTTAAAAGTCGCTGTGATCACTGTAGAACCAGAATTCAGTGTCGTTACAACACCAAATTCATCAACTGTTGCAACGCTTGTATCTGATGAAGTGAATTCTAAATAAGCAGGTGATATCAAAATCGTTTGATTTATTTGATCCGTAAAATTAAAGTTTGCAGAAATCCCTCCAATGGTTGTTTGTACTCCATTAAAGGAAGTGATTACTTTGTCTTCACCAAATAAAATTGAAGGTTGAATCTCTGAAATAGTACCCAGTTTCTCAAACTTCACTTCATCCAACCAAAAACTGTAACCTTCTCCATTTTCATGACCCTCTGCATACCAAAGCATTCCTTTTTCTTGAATTAATCTGGATGCATCTGGAATTGGAATGACATATTTAACCCAGTTTGTAGTTAATTGCAACCCTTGTTTACTCACTTGAAACTTATTGTCTCCGAAATCTTGTCCAAAACCAATATCATTGATTTTTGCAGATTGCGTTGCTTTTGCCCAAAAGGTTAAAACATCGTACCCTGTTAAGTCTCGTCCACCATTGTCATCTCTAAAAATAGCTCCTGCATAGGATCCAGCAGGGTCTCCTTCTACAGGCACATCAAAACGCATGGAAGAGCTTCCTTTGTATTTTTCTTCTGTATCCACAGAAAAAGCTTCATACTTAGAATTTAAATATGGATAATATTCTAAACCAGTGCTAAAACCATCGATATAAACATCTGGAGATGGTGAATACGTAGCTAAAACTACATCTTCTGAAAGATCTCTTTCACACCCTATAGTAGTAATTAAAAGCAAGCTTAAAATAAAGGTAATTTTTGAATAAAATTGTTTTTTAGTTTTCATAATCGTAACTATTTATTGTTTTCCAACATTAATATGAATATAGGTTCTAATTTCCCATTCAGAACCATTAGATTGTCCTACAAGGTTTAAAGAAGAAGTATCTGTGCTGCTAAAAGTATATCTCGGAGAATATTGATCTAGAGACCTCCAAGTTCCTCGAATTCCCATTTTGGTGTTTGGTAAAACAAACCAACCAGGTTTTCCTAAGGTGGTAGAAAAATCTAACATCAATTGTGTTGGATAGGTTAAATTAAAATCTCTGTGATAATCAAAAGGACCCCAATCATTAAATTTGGCGCTTGCAGTTACTTTTAATTTATTATAAATCATTCGAAGATCACCACCTGCTCTTTTTATCAATCGTGCATCACTTCCGTTCGCTTGTCCGTTTCCGTAATAGAGGTTTGCAATAAATCCAAAATCTGTACTTGTTTTAGAAACTATTCTTGAATTTACTTCCCATAAATCTTCAGCTGGTGCTGAATTTGCAAATGCAAAAATTGAACGATTGGAGAAGAAACCAATTGCAGCATCTTGCGTTGTTGGCAAGTGTCTGTAAACAAATCCTAAATTCAT
>TARA_B110000208_G_scaffold62184_1_pt1 | contig 32290 bp, 23 predicted proteins | sample TARA_B110000208 | Tara Oceans TARA_B110000208 (sample SAMEA4397426) | marine metagenome | biome: Polar Biome; feature: [SRF] surface water layer (ENVO:00010504); material: water (ENVO:00002006), including particulate matter (ENVO:01000060) such as... | depth 5 m
TCGAGGGCGGAAGCAATAAAGTGAGACATCAGGCGGCTGGAATCAGTGTTTTTTAGCATAGACCCAATTTTTTGGCGGCCCCCTACAGTTAAGCTTTTAAGGCCGTCAAGGCCCTTTTATCCGCGGGGTTAGCGACTTTTAATACCCGCCGGGCTTCGAGTGTTTTGCAACCTCGTATGCACTAGCATGAACTAAAGCCGGACGGTAGAATCAGTACAATTCCTGCGCAAACATGAACACCGTTCTGTAGCCTGCCCTATTTTATCGCCTCTTTTTTATAGGATGTTCTCGTTTACTTATTAGTAGAACATCAGCTTTTTCAATTTACACAAAATCCCTTACACCTTCCGTAAGAGGATTTTTTTGTAATGTCCTAAAAATGTTAGATTGCGTGGACTGACACTTTTCGCCAAACAATCCCTTTCCTCGTCAGACCCTTTTCTTCACTCAGCTTCAATTCGAGATCGTCACTACGGATTTGATAAAATCAACAAATTTACTCTGTTACCCGACATGCCTTCCTTACTCTATTTTTTCACCCGAACAGCTTTGCTTTTCCTCTCTGCCCTGTCTCTAACGGCTCAGTCTGAGCCGAAGGCACTCGAGCACATGGTCCTGATCCCAAGTGGCTCCTTTTCGATGGGAGGCAATGCGGGCCTGATGAATGGCGGCTCCCAATCGCACCAGACATCCTACCCGATCCATGAAGTCACGCTGGATGCCTTTTGGATAGATGAAGCGGAAGTCACCAATCGGCAGTTTGCGGAGTTTATCGAGGCCAGCGGGTATGTGACGTTTGCGGAGCGTCCACTACCCGAGGCGGTGCTGGAGAGCCTGCAACAAAACATCACCGCTAACCTGTTGAAAATCAAGTCGATGCTCCCCCAGGCTACCGGCGCAGAACGAAAATCGATGCTACAAGCGATCGAGGAACTCGAGTCCAACTCTTGGACTGAACAAAACGCTGGTTCAATTGTCTTCGCGCTGCTTCAATCTAACCTTCAATCATCAAACGACATCACACAATGGTGGCGCATTGACCCGTCAGCGACCTGGCGCGCCCCGTCAGGCCACGGATCCAACTGGAAAGACTTGCTCGATCATCCTGTGGTGAATGTCACCCATGACGACGCTGCCGCCTACGCCGAATGGGCCGACAAGCGGCTACCCACTGAAGCTGAGTGGGAACGTGCCGCGCGCGGCGGTTTGGACAAAAAGCCCTACGTATGGGGCGACGATTTTGCACCCGAGGGCGAAACCGTATGGATGGCCAACATCTGGCAGGGCCTGTGGCCGTATGAAAATACCGGATTGGACGGCTACACCTCAACGGCTCCAGTCAAGAGCTTCCCGCCCAACGCCTATGGACTCTATGACATTTCGGGCAATGTTTGGGAGATCGTGCAAGATCGCTACCATCCGAAAGCCTATTCACTACGCCCCGACGGCGCGACCAACCCAACCGGACCCACCCCAGCTAGCTTGGCTCAGCTCATGCAGCGGGTTCCGGCCTATGTGACTCGTGGCGGCTCTTTTCTTTGCTCAGACGGTTGGTGTCGAGGCTACCAGCCTGGCTCTAGGCAAACTCAGGAAAACGATTCCCCAGCCCAGCATACCGGCTTTCGCTGCGCCAGAGACATCAAATAAGGGCAGGTAATGGGGTCAGTCCACGCATTCTAACACGATCAGTAAATCCCAATGCGTATTGGGCTCGGACGGGGTCATGCCATCACGTGCTGAAGGTAACGCCTGAGACAATCAGTGGGATCCGTTCCGGAGTCAGATCATGCCTCAAATAATGTTTTGTTCACGGGCATCGGCGCCGCTGGGCCGCTGGGCCGTAGCGGTTGATCAGGGGCGCGAGTGTCCCTCCCCGCCTCAGTGCGTCGGCGTGAGTATCATTCGGGTGATGCCGTAGCGCGTGACGGCGGCGGTGCCTGAGCGGGATCCGTCATGATCCCACTGTGGTGGGCTTACAGCGTGAAAAGAGAATCAAGCCGATGCCGGTGCACAGGGCACCGGCATAGAGCGAGTCGACATTGGCCCAAAAACCGGTCTGCTCGGTGAATCGCCAGATGGTGGTGCCCGCAGCACCGAGCAGTGATGCGAACACAAACTGGTTGTCCGCGATGCGCCCTGGCCAGAAGTAACCAATCATCATGGGCAGCAGCAGGCAGGCGGCCATGTAGCTGCCAAGCGTCTTCCAGACCTGCATGATATTACCTTCAAAGGCGACGCCCAGCACCACGGCGGCGATGCCTGATACGATCATGCCGAGATGATGCAGCGCGACGCGACCGCGGAACCGCTTGGGCACCAGATCGTAGGATACGGTGGTGCCGGCCAGAAAGAGATACGAGTCGAGGGTGGAGAGAATGGTCGCCGCGACGCCGGCCAGCATGAACCCACGCCAGCCGTCGGGCAGCAATTGCACCGCGTAAATAAGGTAGGCATGTCCGGACGCTGCTTCGGGGATAAGGGCGAACGCATACATGCCACCTAAGGTAGTGCAGATATCAAAGAAGAACCAGACCACGGTGGAGAGCAGAATGCCGGCCTTGGCGGTGCGGGTGGAATCGGCCGCAAAGCAGCGTTGATAAAAATTGGGATCCACCAGTGTGGACAACGCCACAATCCCCCAGACCACCAGCGTGCCCCAGGATTGTCCGCCGGTAATGGAAAAGTGCGTCTCTGGCAGTTGTTCACGTAGAAACGACAGGCCGCCAAATTGAGTGACCGACAGGATGACGACGAGCAACACGGCAAAGCACATCACGAAGAATTGAACTATGTCGGAAAAGACGACGGCGCGTAGCCCGCCCCACATGGCATACATTAGAACAAAGACCACGCCGATGGACATCGTAAGCCAGAGCGGCCCGCCGAAGAGAATCTGCAGCAGCAAGCCGACGCTAATGACGTAGGCAATGGGCAGCACATTGAACAGATTAAAGACGGCGCTCAGTCGGCCCGATTTCGGCCCGAACATGCGGCTGACCAAGTCGGGCAAAGTGACGGCTTGGTAACGCCGGACCCGATGCACAATGAACAGTGCAAAGATGATGTAAGCCGCATACCAGAAGACGCCCTGCGTCACAAAATTATAGATGCCGTATTCAAACGCCATCTCGGTGACTCCAAAAATCCCGCCATACCAAGTGGCCACCAAGGTCGCGATAAACATGGGCAACGTCAGCCGACGCCCCATCAGGAGAATGTCGAGTAAGCGTGTCTCTTCGTCTACGTTGGCCAGCGTAGTGCGTTTGCGATACTCACCGAGAACCACTGCACCCAGCGTAATGCCGATGATGACGGCAAAGACCAGCCAGTCCAACGGCACGATGGAATTCGCCACCTCGAGCGCAGGATCAAAGTTCACGTTGCTCACGCTTGCCACGGGTGCTCGACCCAACAGTGCATTCCCTGGTGGAGGGACTGATAGATACGATCAGATTGGGTGGTGGCTTCGTTTTTAATCATAGGCGCGTGGTCGCAGCGACAGGCAATTTGTATCTTTGTCATGCCTTAGGGCGTTCGAGTCAATACGTTGAGTTCCTTTGAGGCGTCGCGAGGGTCGGCTGCTGCGCCGTCCGCAGCGTGTGGATCCTGGACTGAGGTTCGGCGGACGAGGCGGTGCTCCTCCCTCCCGAATGTGCACCAGTCAAAATGCGCGGCCGATTCAAATCTGGGGGCCTCTGCAACAAGACATATAGATACGAAGGCTTATCATCATTGATTTTAAGCGCAGAGCACGCGGCCATTAAAACGAACCCACGTAGCGGCTCTGGGACAGTCGCCGAGTATGGTTGCTAATAGATGCAATGGCATTGGGCTTCAGCCAAAACTGAAACTGAAGCTGAAGCCATTACACTTGCCTAGCCTCAGCCAGTTCGGCACCGCTTCGCTGACTCCGCTACTCCAGAATCTCTACTTTAAAAAACTTCAAACACCACCGCAGTGGTATTATCTTTACCATCCGTCTGCACCGCTTCGGTGACCAGCATCTCAGCTGGCGTGCCTTTAAGATGTGGCGCTGGATTACGAATGATCCGCTCCATTCCTCGGTTAAACAACCCTTCGACCAAGCCATCGGAGCAAATTAAAAAACGATCACCAGACTCATAACCGATCGCGCCAAACTGTGGACTGAGGTTCTGATTTTTACCGCCAAGCACTTGTTGCAGGGCATGACGCCCAGCATGGCTGCGCGCCGCCGTCTCAGTCAATTGGCCATCACGCTGCAACCATCCGACATGCGTGTGATCGTGGCTCACTTGATTAATGCCGCCCTCCTTGGGCAAATGATAAATACGACTATCACCCACATGCGCAAAATAGAGCCATCCTGGGCTCAGCCAACATAGACTCAAGGTCGCACCCATACCTTGCAGCTCATTATAACTGAATCCCAGGTGCGTAAGTTCGGCGTGAATCTGATCGAACAACTCACTCAAAATATCCTGAAAGCCGGTTTTGATCCCCGCAGCCGCCATGCGGAAACTCTGCGGCAATAATTGAGTGATCTTATCGGTCGCTATTTGGCTGGCAAAATCACCCGCCTTGGCCCCCCCCATGCCGTCGCTGACAGCAAAAATAAAATCATTCGTCTTGAGATCCGCTTCGCCGTATTTACCAAGGCGCTTCACACCTTCGCCATCCATCGCCAACAAAAGAAACGAATCTTGGTTGTCCTTGCGAAAACGCCCAACATCTGTCTGGCCAAACCACCGCACTGTCTCTGCCGAATCTGCTAGCTCTTCTGCCATACTATGCTTTCCACTCATCACGATTTGGATTCGACTGCATCTTCGGCGAAGGCGGGTAGCCCGGCTCCAGTATGGTCGCAAACTCGAAATCAATCACACAAAACCGGCCAAGCTGCGTATTATAGGTGATATTACGTACCTCCGCATCATCATGACGTACGCCGTATTGCTCCAGCTCCGCAAAAATCAGCTTCTTCTTTCCGTCACTCACATGATCGACGAGCTTACCGCAATTACTCGTCACCAAATACAGCCCATCATCTTGTTTCTCTATGATTCGCGGCACAAAGGCGCAGCCGTGCTTTTGCAGAAAGTCCAACACGCGTACTTCGTTCTCATAGCGCTCACGTGCCTGCGGCCCCTTAAACGTCTTGTGCACACGGCCATCATAACCGATATGAACGACTGCCCTCGCAGTATTTTTAGCCTCATGCATAAATAAGTAATCGATTTGAGCCTTCCGCCTTGGATTTGGCAAGAACTCGTCGGGATTCAGCTCCGATTTATTAAATCATCACCAAAAAAACTTGCGAAGCCTTGTCTGGCACGTATTTTGCTCATTTTGCGTGTCTCTTGACATAAAGTCGATCTGCTCACTCATTTTAAAACCTGCTTAATCAGACAATTCAACGATAACTCATTCACAAATTATTATGGCTAAAATCAAACTAGAATATCTCTGGCTCGACGGTTATACACCCGTCGCAAACATTCGTGGCAAGACATGCGTCAAAGACGGTGATCTCAGCACATGGTCGCTCGACGACTGCCCTCTTTGGGGCTTCGACGGCAGCTCCACTAAACAAGCTGAAGGCAGCAGCTCTGACTGCATCCTAAAGCCTGTGGCATGCTACCCTGACAGCACTCGTAAGAACGCCTTCCTCGTCATGTGTGAAGTCATGAATCCAGATGGCACTCCACACCCATCCAATGCTCGTGCGACCATCGCCGAAGACAAAGGCCTCTGGGTCGGTCTTGAGCAAGAATACTTCCTCCTCCAAGACGGCCGCGCACTCGGCTGGCCGAGTGAAGGTTTCCCAGCACCACAAGGTGATTACTACTGTGGCGCAGGCTACTCTTCTGTCGGCGAACTCGCTCGTGCGATCGTTGAAGAGCACCTCGACATCTGCCTCGACGCAGGCATCAATCACGAAGGCATCAATGCTGAAGTGGCAAAGGGCCAGTGGGAATTCCAGGTATTCGGCAAGGGTGCACACAAAGCCTGTGACCAAATCTGGGTGGCTCGCTACATCCTCCAGCGCCTCTGCGAAAAGTACGGCGTCGATGTCGAATACCACTGCAAGCCTTACTCCGGCGACTGGAACGGTTCCGGCATGCACTGCAACTTCTCCACAGACTACATGCGCGACACCGGTGGTAAGGACTACTTCCTCAAGCTCATGGACAAGTTCGAAGAATACAAGGACGAGCACATCGCTGCTTACGGTCCTGACAATCACATGCGTCTCACAGGTCTCCACGAAACACAGTCGATCGACAAGTTCTCTTGGGGTGTTGCTGACCGTGGTGCTTCGATCCGCGTGCCACACGGCTTCGTCGTTGACGATGCATACAAGGGCTACCTCGAAGACCGTCGTCCAAACTCACAAGGCGACCCTTACCAGATCGTTTCCCGTGTCTCCAAGACAGTTGCGGAAGCCGAAGCTGCCTTCAAATAAGTCGACGCCCTCGGCTCCGACCGATTGCAACGAACTTTCCACCAACGCCACTCTTTCGAGAGTGGCGTTTTTTTGTATACCTCTCAAAAATAATATCTACAAAAAACGCCCTCCGAAGAGGGCGTTGATCAAAGAAATAAGAAAAAAGGAGGAAGAACTAAACTCAGAAAAATGCTGATTCTCTACCTCCTTCTCTCCTCGCGAACTTTAGCAATTACGGCGGCGCATGAATCCAACGGCACAAATAGATAATATACCTGTAATTGCGGCATAAGTGCTTGGCTCAGGAACTGCAGACACGGTAATCGTAGCGATTGGCGTCATTCCAGTAAACGCTTGGCCCAAGGTAACATTATTGCCCAGTGTGGTCCCAATAAAGTTATCTAAGCCGAGGTGAGACGCGATGCCCACATTCGTCTCCGTGCTGCTGCCACCGATCATTGAAAATGCTGCATCTAGTGTGTTATTTAATTCACTTCCTGCGTCATGAACATCGCTACCGAAAAGCGTAATCGTGATCGGCCCATTAAAACTCCCCATCGCATCGAACAACTCGTTCGACAGAGGATCACCATTCCCAATGAATGCATCATTCGATGGCAGCAGCATCGACGCGAAACTGAAGTAGCGGTTATTTGCTTCATCCAATGTAATATCAAAACTTGCGGTGCGACCTGGATCAAATAGCCCAGGTCCAATACCACTTGCGGACGTCAGACCAATCGCAATACGACCATCCGCGGATCCAAAATCCGCATTCAAAGTTACCTGACTACCCGTCTCCGCGAGTTCAGCAAGTCCAGCCGAAGCTAGGCTGCCGGAATCAAACAAATCGAATGATCCATTATGAAAGGCGGACCAGACAGGAGTAAAATACAGCCCATCAGACTGCGCATTATTAGTAACTGAAACACGCACATCAAACGCTGCGTATGTTTGAGAGAGTAAACCGAGAGATACGAATCCGAGGGTGATGACTTTATTTTTCATAATACTATTTTATTTAGGTTAATTGCGATTCACACGAATCAGACCTATGACGCTCCGACTTGACACTTATTCATAAAAAATGAACTTTTTTATGAATAATGTCCCGAGCCGCGCGTCTTACCCATAACTGAATAATCGTAGCATACCAAAACACCTTAAAACTCGAGTATAGCACTCCCTCCAACACCTCTCCACCCAGCATCTTAGAATGGACATCGACTTTGAAACCCACGTGAATGCGCACTACAAAAAATTGTATTATTTCGCATTAAGCCTCGCTAAAAATGAAGCCGATGCCGCTGATTACACTCAACAGACTTACTTGAAACTCGCTAAAAACTGGAAGAAAATTCGTGATAAAAATAAAATCAAAAGTTGGCTATTCTCTACCCTCTATCGAGAATTCTTAGACCGTAATAAACGAAACAAATTCAATGCTGACATTAGTTTCGAAATAGCGACCGAAACAATCGCGGATGAGACCCAACAATCCAATAACCTAGACCACGCTACTACACTCGAAGCATTGATGGCGCTGAATGACAGTCTACGGCTACCGCTCACACTCTTTTATTTGGAAGACTATTCCTACCGGCAAATATCTGAGATCCTTCTAATTCCAATCGGCACGGTCATGTCACGACTACACAGAGGAAAAGAGATTCTCTACGACAAACTCTCCCACCGCTCCACCTTTCTAAAACAAACTGCACCTTCGCTCTCATGAAAAAAAATCACACAGAACATGCAAATGAAATCCAACCAAATCATCACGATCAACACATCAAAGATGCGATTGCATCCGTCGAGCCACCGACATGGCTCAAGGACTCGATTCTAGAACAGGCAAAGCCAAAAACTGCTAACATACTACACCCTCGCTTTAAATTGTTAGCAATCGCCGCAACACTAATCGTCTGCTTTTTTAGCGCATTCACCTTCCTCAGTATGAAAGGCAACACGCAGTTGAAAAATTCGGATGATTTCCGCGATGCCGCTGCCACTTACGTCGCTAATGGGAAATTCCTACTCGATTACAAAACATCATCCTTAGACTCCATCGAGGGTTGGCTCAAGGAACGCATTGCCCCGAGCTTTACCGACCTCCCAGAATTACTAAAAGCACAGACCCCCATAGGCTGCAAAGAACTCGTATGGCAAGGCACTCCGGTCACACTGGTCTGTTTCCATCGTGAAGACGGCAAAATCGTTCATTTATTTATTGGTAATCGAACAGCAGAAACCGAAAAATTGTTTACTGAAGTCACCAATATCAGACGAGTCCACGAACTTGAAACTGGCGGCTGGCTATCGGACCAACACGTCTACCTACTAACTGGCTCCGAACCGAGCGTCAGCATCACAAGCTACTTAGAGAGCACCTAATATTTAGAAGGGCCTCGATCTTAGAACTTAGCCGCGTAACTCTGCTGCAGAATCGTCCGCGCCTCCGCACCTTCCACCCAATCGTCACCACGCACACCAAACACCAGCACAGGCTCAAACCAACCACGACCAACCGCCTGATTTAAAAGATCCTCCGCCGACAAACAATGCCGGCCCGCATGTGGTTGCAATTCAAAGGCCACCTCGCCGACGCTATGATAGGAGCGATAGACTAACTCCGTGCAGGCCAGCCGGTCCGCCGCACCAAAGTCGAAAATGAAATCATAGAGTTTACCTGCATGTGTTAAGCAACGTGATACCGCCTCTGCGCGATGTTCATCCGCCAACGTGGATCGCAGCACGGTAAACGCATCGACGCGCAGCGTATCCTCCGGTGGCCGCAACTTCACCCCATCTTTCTTTGCCTCGAGAAACCGCACCGCCCCATCGACGTCACACTCACTGCGCACCCCCAAAGCTGCGCGCGCTTCATTGCTACCGACATAAAACGCCGCATGCGGCCAATACCCAGGCAGAAATAAATTGCTCAAGGCATCATCATGCCGTGTCACCAAAATATCACCGGGCTGCAAGAAGGCTTCCAACCGCTCGCGCACTTCAAGCGTCACGCGTTTGCCCTGTCTACTCGGCTTCACAAAAGGCTGTTTCAATTCCGCGATGGCGCTACCACTGAGCCGAAACATATGAAACATTGTTTTCTTATAGCCCGAGTGATTCCGACGTAAAAACGAATGGATCCGATATGCTAGACGGCTCTTTAAAAAATCTCTGCGCCGCGCGACTGCAAAAGCCTCCTCAGCGAGTAAAAGCTCAACGATCGGCGCCAAGACCGGATCTTTTTGATATGCTATAATCTCATCACGATGCGCTTGGAAGTAACGCACCGCCTCGAAGAACCCCCACCAGCGCTTAGGCGAAGTGAGGCTTTCATAAATCCGAGTAAAGTTATTCGCCGCTAAGCCATAACGCGGCTCGGGCTCATCCAGCTTCTTGCGACCAATCGGGTTCACAGTTGCAAGTTCGACGATAAAATTAGCCGATCGCACGAGCAGACACGCCGCAGCATAGGCCACCAAAAACTCTGGAAGATTCGAAGTCCCCTTCGTCGAGAGCTGGCCACCACTCAATGCATGCACACACTCCAGCAGACTCGAGCGCACAGCTAAATATACACTATACGTTTCGCGTAGCTTCTCATCCTCATCCGCGAGGAAGTAGCCACGTGCCTCCGCAGTCGCCGCCTGAGCTAACAACCCTCCGATGGACTCCTCAGTCGGCAGCGCATTGGCAGACGCCAATACAATCGGGACATAGTGCGCCACATCCACTCCCCCACCATCTGCCCGATCATTCTGATTCTGCATGGTCGTGTTACTAATCGGAGCAGCACTGTTGGGTCAACCAATCTAAGCCTAGGGCCTCCGCGTGAAGACTATTTCAAAAATATAAAAATGTACCATTTGGAAGAGCTGACCTGCGTGTCCACATCGTAATTTTAATCTGACTCTTAATCCCCGACCATGCCTACAAGCCTCCAATCGACAACAACTCGAGTATGATTAAGATGTAGAGCACCGCAGGTCGGAACATCGTGAGCCCGAAAATTGAAATAATGTAGATGGACAAGTCTGCCCATTCTCCTAGCATCTGTCACCTTGAACACACTGCAAAATATAGCGATCTCGGCCTCTGCTGGCTCAGGCAAAACTTACACCCTAACGAATCGCTTCATTTACTTGCTACATGCCTTTGAACAGCCAGAGCGTATCATCGCCCTGACGTTCACACGCACCGCCGCAGGTGAATTCTTTCATAAGATCATCGAGAAGCTTTGCGATGCGGCCGAAGACTCTACAAAAGCCGCCTCACTCTCGAAAGAACTCGCGATCACTGCCGACTGCGCACGCTACCACCACCTGCTACACTTGCTGATCCACAGCATGCACAAGCTCAACCTGCAGACCCTCGATAGCTTTTTCTTCCGTGTCGTTTCTAGCTTCGCACTCGAGCTCGGCCTCTCCGGCAGCCTCAAGCTACTCGACGAGAGCAGTGAGCCACGCATGCGCAACGAAGTGCGCGACAGCATCGTGCACCGCCCCGGCGAACTGACCAACGAGCTCAACGAATTTTGGCACGCCTTCAAACAAGCCACCTACGGACAAGAGGCACGCAGCATTGAAAAAGTCGTCTCCGAGTTCATCGAGCAGCTGTACACAGTCTACCTCGACACCCCCGATGCCGATCGCTGGGGACAAGCCACCACGATCTGGCCACAAGGTTGCCCGTGGCAGACCAGTGCCGCACCCGACTGGGAGCAGCTGGCCAACAATCTACTCGCCGCCCTCCCCGACGATCTCGGCAAAGCACAGATCAATGATTTCAACTCGGCGGCCACCGCGATTCGCAATTACGGCGGCAACGAAAAACTCAACACATTACTCAACAATGCACTGGCAGCCGCGCCCGACATCCTCGCAGGACAAGCGACTATTAAAGTACGTAAAGAGCTACCACTCAGCAGCGCACTCTGCAATGCCCTCGCCGACTGCTTACGTGCCATCATCTGGCACCACCTGAAGCGGGCGCTCGAAAACACCCAAGGCGTGCATCGTATTCTACAGGCCTATCACGACAACTACGACCGTATCGTGCGCCGCCCTGGCCGCCTCGCCTTCGCCGATCTGACCCACCTCCTCGCACCTGACTCCGCAGGCTCGCCGATGGGCGGAGACGATCCGATGACGCGGCAACTGATGGACTTCCGCCTCGACGGTCAATTTGACCACTGGCTGTTTGATGAATTCCAAGATACTAGCCGCCCGCAGTGGGAAGTCGTCGCCAACCTCATCGACGAAATCGTGCAAGACGACTCCGGTGAGCGCTCCTTTTTCTACGTCGGCGATACCAAGCAATGCCTCTACCTATGGCGCAACAGCGACGACCGCCTGTTTCACGATATTCAAGCGAATTACAACGTCGGCGGCGCAAATCGTATCGTTAAACAACCGCTCTCGATGTCTTGGCGCTCCGCTCCGCCCATCCTCGACGCGGTCAACGAGGTTTTTGAAGACCACGCCCTGATAGCCGAAACCTTCTCTACCGATGCCGCCATGCGCTGGGCACGTGCATGGAAAACACACGAAGCATCCCCTGCCACCAAAGGCTTGAGTGGCTTCAGTTGCTGGATTGAAGCGCAGAAAAACGACAGCCCCACACGCAACGAACTGATCCTCAAACTACTTCAAGACCTCAAGCCAATCGAACGCGGCATGAGTGTTGGCGTGTTAGTGCGTAAAAATGCTGATGCCAACGAAGTCGCCGACTACCTACGCGAGAACTGCTCACTACCAATCCATACCGGATCCGCCATCAAACCCGCAGTCGACAACGCAGCAGGCGCTGCGCTCCTGGCATTACTCAATCTAGCTGCACACCCTGGCGATAGCCACGCACGCGGCTTCCTCACTCTGATCGACGTCTCGACCGACGGCCCAGCACTCACCAGTGCCGCCGAGGAACTACGCTCACGGCTACTCTCAGATAGTAATGAAAGTGCCGTGCGCTGGGCGGCCGAGCAAATCACCGCTCACCTACCCGCAGGCGACACACGTCACCGCGAACGCCTCAATCGCCTGATTGATAAAGCACGTGCCTTCGACAACGAGGAGCGCCGCGACATCGATGGTCTGATTCATTTTCTCAGAAAGTGCCACAGTGGCGAGTGCCACGCCGGCGATGCCGTGATCATCGAGACGATCCACAAATCCAAAGGTCTCGAATACGATGTAGTGATTCTCGTCAACGAAGACAAAAGCGCGCGCAGCGAAACACGCATCAATCCCCTACTTGATCCGCAAGGCAAAGCGGATTGGATCATGGAGCCGATCAAGAAAGATCTGATGCAGGCCGATCCGATGCTCAACCAACTTTTAGAGCAAAGTATCAGTCAACGCGGGTTCGGCAATCTCTGCACGCTCTACGTCGCGATGACCCGCGCCAAACGCGGGCTCTATATGATTAGCGACCTCAACGGCGCACATCAGGGCACGACTGTAAATTATCTCAAAGAACGCCTAGGCATCGAGTCCACAGTCACCGAGCTCTTCCCCAAGGCCGACTACCCCGTGCTCTGGAGCACCGGCGATCAGAACTGGCACGAGTCGTTTAAAGCATCCGCGCAACCAACACCCAAGAGCCAACCACCAACCGCGCCCGCCTTCGATCCCGCACATCCGCGGCTGCAGCTGGCACGCCCATCTGCTGGTAAGGCACGTATACTCGCCGCCGCCAAATGCTTCGACCTAGATGAGCACGCCAGCACCTTCGGTACTGCGGTGCACGACGCCTTCGAGCAAATTGAATGGGTAGAAGCATTCGAACCAAAGCCCCAAGCGAACGATGACACGAACCTCAACCTAGATCTCTTCGAACAACCTGTGGAGGGAAACGCTCCGTCGTTTCCACATTTGGCAATGACGGAGCATTGCCCTCTAGAAGTGAAAAACGCCCTCAACAACTGTTTCACGAATCCTGAAATCCGCGCACTCTTTACCAAGCCGAAAACAGCAACCGTCGTCTGGCGCGAGCGGGCATTCAGCTATGTCGAAGCCGATCAATTTACTAATGGAATCTTCGACCGTGTTGTCATTTATAAAGCGGAAGACGGCACAATCAGCCACGCTGAGATCATCGACTTCAAAAGCGACCGTATCCACCCAGGCAATACGCTGGAACAAGCTAGCGAGCATCATCGTCCACAACTCGAAGCCTATCGTAAGGCACTCGCAAAAATCGTCGGTATTGAGGAAGCAGTGATCGAAATGAAACTACTTTTCAGCAGTGTACCGCAGCTGGTGCAACTATAACATGAGAGCCTCACAATTCTGCGACGTAACCTGCCCGAGTTGCTTTGAAATATTCTCAGTCACAGCGCCAGCACCATCAGAGACGCCGACGGAATGGGACTACGACTGCGAAGTCTGCTGCCGCCCGATGCTCATTCGTTTCAACCTGGACGACGATGAGGTCGTCGCGGACACAGAGGAAGCTTGGTGAGACAAGAATGCAGCAGTAGCAGTTTAGGCATCGGGGCCATCAATCGCAGGGTATACCCACTCGCTACAAATAGCATCAAGAGCATTCGCAGTGCCTGGCGTTACTTCAAGACTTCAGCACCAACCGCAACCAATAAGGCCGCCTAGAGGTATGGTCTTGATAAACTCGCGCAAAGGCACTGCAAACGAGGCAGAGCTCGTCTCTTCCACCAAATTTCTAGGCACAAAAAACCGCCACGCAGCAAGGCTGCAGTGGCGGTTTTGAAGAAATAAATCGCGCAATAAAGCTGCCCGCTATGCAGCGACTCGCTTTATGCCAGCAGTTTTACAAGCTGCTTGGCAGTGGCAGATCGACTTCGACATCTTCGTCGTAATCAACGCCCTGGAGTCCGAAACCAAACAAGGTCAGGAAGTTGCGCTGGTAGCCAGTATAATCGCCGAGCACATCGAGCGTTTCGGAGGTAATAGATGGCCAAATTTCAATGACTTTCGCTTGAATGTCGGGTTGCATCTCCCAATCGTCGACACGGATACGACCGAGATTATCGAGCTGTAAATCCTTACCATAGAGGCGATCATCGAACAGGCGTACCATTTGCTCGATGCAATCTTCGTGCGTACCCTTCTCTTTCATCAGCTTGATGATGATGGAAATATAAAGTGGCACGACAGGAATTGCGGAGCTGGCCTGAGTGACGACGGCTTTGTTGACTGCGACATAGGCCGCACAATCGTAAGTCTCGGTGATGGCTGCCGCAGCGCGCTCGACGTCTTTCTTGGCCTGACCGATGGTGCCGTTGGTGTAAACGGGCCATGTGGCTTCGGGGCCGATGTAGGAATAAGCGACACTCTTTGCTCCAGGTGCCAGTACCCCAGCATCATCAAGCGCCTTCATCCAAAGCTCCCAGTCCTGACCACCCATCACATTGATGGTGTGTTGAATCTCTTCTTCAGTCGCTGGCTCAATGGTGACGTCTTTGACCTCGTCACGATCTGTGTCCATCGTGCGGTTGGTGAATGCTTGGTCGCCGATTGGTTTGAGCACTGACTTGTAAACTTCGCCGGTCTCAGGATCGGTGCGGCGCGGGGAAGCGAGGCTATACACGACTAGATCGATTTGACCGAGGTCTTCTTTGATCTGTGTAATTGCTTGCGCTTTGACTTCATTAGAAAATGCGTCGCCGTTGATGCTTTTGGCATAAAGACCCGCCTCGTGAGCGACTTTTTCAAATGCCACAGAGTTATACCACCCAGCACTGGCTGGCTTGCCATTAGTCGATGGGCGCTCAAAAAAGATGCCAAATGTAGCCGCATCATAACCAAACGCGGTAGCTATACGGGAGGAGAGGCCATAACCAGTCGAGGAGCCGAGCACCAGAACCCGCTTTGGCCCATCACTTCTTTTCACTGCTTTGGCGACTTCGGTTTCCTCACGCACTTTAGCCTCACAACCTTTCGGGTGTGCGGTAATACAAACATATCCTCGGATGCGCGGTTTGACTATCATGATAATACTTTAGTAGTTGAATAAAATTAGTAAGGTCGGAGTGAAAGAGACTCCTTCCCCTGAGGCAACTGGTAATTTACATGTGTACAAAAAGACGAGAATGCAGATCACTCACCCACGTCTATTGAAAATAAATTATTGCAGCTAGGGTTTAAGCCTCTCCACGACCGATTCCGGACGCCTCAAAGCCGATTTGGCGAAGTGCTCCTAGGTCGAGTAAGTTACGACCATCGAACAGGAAGGCCGGAAGGTTCATCTGATTATAGATCTTTTTGAAATCAAGCGCGTTGAACTCATCCCACTCGGTTAGAAGTAACACGGCATGCGCATCTTTTGTCGCTTCGTAGGCATCTGCACAAACAGTCACAGAACAATCCTCATCGGTAAGACCCAAATCGCGACGAATTTGAGCTTCCGTCACCTTCGGATCGTAGATGCTGACATTTGCCTGTTCCTCGAGCAGATCCTTACAGATGTAGATGGCTGCGGACTCACGGGTGTCGTTGGTATCCTTCTTAAAAGCGAAACCCAGCACAGCAATTTTCTTGTCCGAGACGGTGTTAAACATTGTGGAAATGATACGACGCGCAAACCGATGCTTTTGAAAGTCGTTCATCTCGATCACACTATTCCAATAGCTCGCAGCCTCAGGAATGCCAAAATAATCGCAAAGGTAGGCCAAATTAAGGATATCTTTCTGAAAGCAAGAGCCACCAAACCCGACCGAGGACTTGAGAAATTTCGGGCCGATACGGCTATCGGTACCGATCGCGTGCGCGACTTCGTCGACATTGGCACCAGTCGCTTCGCAAAGTGCTGAGATCGCGTTGATCGATGAGATACGCTGGGCCAGGAAAGCATTGGCGGTGAGCTTCGATAGCTCAGACGACCAGACATTGGTGGTCAAAATCTTCTCAGTTGGCACCCATTGCGCATACACATCGACCAAAGTTTGTATCGCGGCTAACCCATCTGGTGTCTGATCACCACCGATCAACACCCGGTCTGGATTCTCAAGGTCAGCGACCGCGGTGCCCTCAGCTAGAAATTCAGGATTAGACAGGATTTGGAATTTCCGCCCCTTGGAATTGGACTCGAGGATACGCTTAATCGACTCAGCAGTACGTACTGGCAGAGTGGATTTCTCGACCACTATCTTGTCGCTCTCCGCGACTTCAGCAATCTTACGCGCACACTTCTCGATGAAGCGCAGATCCGCCGCACGTCCAGCACCGACGCCGTAAGTCTTGGTCGGCGTATTGACACTCATGAAAATGATGTCCGCGTCACGGATCGCGGTATCGACATCGGTCGAGAAAAAGAGTGTTTTACCACGGCAGCCTTTAACGATGTCATCCAGACCAGGCTCGAAGATCGGCAGCTCCTCGGAGTTCCACGCATCGATTCGCGCCTGATTAATATCAACAACTGTGACCGTGATGTCCTTGCACTTATGGGCAATCATAGCCATCGTCGGGCCACCAACGTATCCTGCTCCAATACAACAAATCCTCATAATAGATTTAGGTATATCATATCGACCACCACACAAGAAAAATTTCCCCTCGCCACAGACTTCAATATTAAAACTAACTGAGCCGTGCCCCAACCCTCAAATCATACAAATAGCGCTGCGATCCTGCTATTTCTCAAAGCACCTCGTAGAGGCTACGTCAAAACACGCCTCGCGCATAGCACTGGCCCCGAACGTGCACTTAAAGCCTACCGCGCACTAGTCGAGCGCCAGTGGGCGGAGCTACCGCACCACGACCGCATCGAAGTACACTACACGCCGAACGATGCTGATTTCGAGATGCGCCAATGGCTCGGCCATGAACACGAATTCTATGCTCAAGCCGTCGGCGAACTCGGTGTGCGGCTGGAGCATTCCGTCGAACAGGCCTTCGAACGCGGTGCCAAATCGGTGTTTTGTATCGGCGGCGATTGCCCGAAGCTCGATCAGCTGCATTTCGAACAAGCCACAGCGGCATTGCAAGAGGACTGCGATGTCGTCTTCGGCCCCACTGAAGACGGCGGCTACTACCTGATCGGGCTCAATGCCCCACAACCCGAACTGTTCCAAGATATCCCCTGGAGTTCGCGCAACACGCTCGACGCCTCTGTACAAAAAGCAGCCAGCCTTGGGCTGCGCGTTAAACTACTTGAAATGCTTTACGATATCGACGAGGTCACCGAACTACAGCGCGCCATCGCCGATGGTCGCCTCTCGGCCAAAATCATGGAGCACTAATCGGTTAAATCCGTATTGCTCAGCAGCACTCGCCGCCTTCAATACAATTGGCCGCTTCGGTGGTCGCATCATAATCCTGCCCCTTTGTCTCCTTAGGGTGACGTCGTGCGCCCGGCACGCAAACAAAAGGCTGCGCCTGCGCTGCTGACATCGGCTCCAATGGCTGGATAGGGGTAAAGTGTCCAGCATATGGACCGCTCTGCAGTAGATTAAAAGTCTTGTCGCAGACCGCAGCACGGACTCCACGATCGAATCGATGCCCATCGTCATCCAACACCGACTTAAAGGGGCCTTGATACACCACTGCCTGATTATGCTCGAAGCATGGCCCCTGCTTGCCCTTGTAGGCTTGAACGGTGACGGATCGAAATTCAATCCCCTCCACGGTTTGCCACGGTTGCGTCTCAAACTTCACCAACTCGATCCCATAAAACCCGGCATCTTCGAACGCCTTCAAAAAGCCCTGCTCTGTCAACGCGCCGGAGATACAGCCACTCCACAAGTGTGCATCTTCACGCATCGCCGCCGGTACCGGCTCGTCACTCACGATATCAGAAATCACCGCGCGGCCGCCCATTTTCAACACACGGAAAATCTCGCGAAACAGTTTCGGCTTCTGTTCCGGCTCGACTAAGTTCAACACACAATTCGACACGACGACATCAATCGACTCCGTCATAACCAAAGGCTGCTTGATCCGTAATTCCTCCGCAATTTCGTCCAACTGTAGAAAATCGGTCGCACTGGCAACCGGATGAGCCTCCAACGCCTGCCCCAATAAATTCAAGTCCAAGGCCAGGTCCTGAATGCGACCCTTGCGAAACTCGACATTATCATAGCCAATTCGACCCGCCACAATCGGCGCATTGCGATTCGCAACCTCCAACATGTCGTCAGTCATATCGACGCCAATCACTTTACCTTCCGCACCCACCACCTGTGAGGCGATGAAACAAATCTTCCCGGTACCTGAGCCTAAGTCCAAAACAGTCTCCCCGGCATGCACCCACTTCGATGGGTCCCCACAGCCGTAGTCCTTCTCAATCACTTCGTCCGGAATCACCTCCAAGTATTTACGATCATACTCCACCGGGCAACACAACGCAGCTTCGGGAGCCTTCGCCGCATCGGCGTAGCGTTTTTCAACAGATGATCGGGTATTAGAAGGTTTAGACATAATAACTATAACGAATAAGAAAACGAATGACTGACAACTTGAGATGCAACTGACTGGCTTTATTTACGGACCGAGTAATATTCCGCATAAAGTTCCTCGCTCAATGCCTCTGCATGATGACGCCCACGGAGCCGTGCAAAGCGATATTTAGAAACAATGCGCATTACCAGCCGAAAGCGCGTCAACCACTGCTTCGGGTCCCATTTCTGATGACTCACCAAGCAAGGCTGACTTAAGAAAATAAAACCGCCGCACTCGCGCGTGCGCCAGCTCGATTCGACATCCTCCATCAACGGCTGTTTTGGCATCAATTCGTAGCGTAACGCGGTCTCGCGGTGGAAGAACTGCACCTGATCCCCAAACGCCGTGCGCAAAAACACACCACGCAAATCATTGAGCACTTCAATTGGCAACAGCTCTGGATTCCCATCCGCAAAACGCTGTCCCAACGCACCGCCCACCATATCCGCATTCCGCAATACCGCCGACAACACCGACTCAATCGCAGTCGCAGCTAGTACCGCATCCGCATGCAATACGACGACCCAATCCGCTTGCACTGCCTCGATTCCTGCCGCGATCTGCACTCCACGACCGCGCGCTCTCGCCAGCACATGCACGGCCAGTCCCGAACGCTCCGCGACCTCAACAGTCTCGTCAGTCGAGCCCGCATCTACGATCACCACCTCAGACACTGCAACCGACTGCCGCTCAACACTCGCCAATGCCGCAGGCAACTCCGCCGCCGCATTCAGCGTTGGAATGACTATAGCCACAGTTTGCAAGGGCTTTGCTTGCGAAGACCGCTCAGACGCTAAGTGGCCTTCGCGAGCGAAGCCCCTTCGCCCGTCACCCCTATGATTAAAAGGCCAAACAATCCGCCCCTTCGTGCTCCACAATTCATACGCACACGCCAACACAAACGGCCCCCAAAACAACCACTGCTGCCACCATTCAAAGCCCCAGCTTGAGTTCGTCCACACGCAGAAATACACTCCGCCAGTCAACGAAAACGTCACCCATGGCAGTGACGGCCGCAAACAGACAAACGGCAGTATCCATGCCAAATACCAAAAATGCACCGTCGGAGAGAGCACGATCAATGCGCCTAAAATCCAGCGCATGTGGCTGTCCAATGGCGCGCGCTCACGCCACAACCAACGCCATAGAATGACCGCAGCAAATAATACCACCACCGTACCACTGCAAACCGCACGCGGGAATCCTACCCCCAACAACAAGCAATCATACAACAATCCGTTAAAACTACGCGTATTCCCGAATACGAATAGTGCATTCAACATCGTCCCCAATGAATCGTAGAAATACAGCGCAGGCAGCAACAACACCCCCACAGAAATCAATCCGCCAACTACCAAACGATTCCCCACAAAAAACGGAATCAACGGCAACGTAATACATTTAATCCCGGTAGCGACTGACACCAACGTCACTGCCAATTTAGTGCGACCGACCTCTGCGGCACAGACCGCCCAGACCAAGGCCGCTACCATCAGCGAATCGAAATGCGCCTCCCCCGCATACGCGATCAGCACGATTGGGTTGAGCGCATACAATCCAGAATAGGCCAAGCTCGTGCCACGCCTACGCAACAATTGCAGCACCGCTCCCAGCGTCAACAAATCCGCTAAGATGAATACGATCTTATACGCAGCAGGTTGATATGAAACAGCCCCAATCGCCGCGAACGCCAACTCTGCGAGCGGCGGATAAGCGGTCGGCTGATCCTTATGATTCATCGCCTGCCAATGCGCATCGCGATACGACTCCAATTCCGGCGCATCCGCAGTTTGCGCATACGGACTCACGTCAGCCCGAATCAATCCCCCCTCAAACAAATAGCGACTCACATCATCCGACACTGCCGTCGGCAACAACAGCACACGTAGCACAATGGCCGGTATCCAGATTGCCAATACGCAACTGAGCCTCCCCTTAAACTTCGGAAATAAAAAAACGCTCAACGTGCCAGCCATACCAGTCACAGCAAACAATCCTACGCGCAGCCAACTCGGCGTATCAAAGGCCGACACAACTTGCTCATACGCACACATCGCAAGCGCCGCAATGACGAGCATCCCCAACCATGACCATCTTCGTGCCGTCATCATTTACTAAAAAACATCTCCATATAAAACACTGACTGACTTAACACTCAACGCCCAGCCTCTGCCAGTAATTTATCAACCGGCGAAAACGCATGCTCCTGCATACGCACCGGAGACGCTTGCAGCTTATCGTAAATCATATCGCCCTTGCTATCGAAGCGCCCAAAGCTTAGCACGCCGGTTGGGCACGACTGCACACAGGCCGAGCAACGCACACACTCGGGATCTTCCATCGGCAGACCCTTGTTGGCAAAACTCATCACATCGATCCCTTGATGACAAACCGTGGTGCACACGTTGCAGGAAATACATTTCTTCTTTTCCGCAAAGATTCGAAACTGCGAAAAGCGCGCATAGATATGCATCAACGCCGCCAGCGGGCAGGCAAAGCGGCACCATACACGACCAGACAGATGAAAATATAGCCCATAGCCAATCGCGCCCGCGAGCCAGAGATCGATCAGCACTTTATAGCTCAGCAGTTCATTCTTATCGATAAATCCTGCAATGCCTTTATCAAAGCCTACCCATGGCGTCACCCAACCAATGATCCGAAGCGCCAGTAACACAAAGGCGATCGCCAGCACCCACTGTCCAATCATATTGAGTCGATTCCATTTTGGTCCGTGCGGCATCTTATGCCGATGCTGATCGCCCAGCGTTTCGGCCATCGCGCCGCAGGAGCAAATCCACCCACAGTAGGCACCCTTTCCCCAGCGCCACACGATCAGCGGAATGACGACGAAGGTCTGAACGAAGCCAAAAATGATCCATCCCCAAATCGGCGCTTCGGTGAAGATGTTATAGATAAAGAGCGGCCATGCTAAAATGAAACCGAAGGAGCGCCAAAACTGATTCGGATCTCCACCCTGCCCGTCGGAAAGGAAGGTCATGCCAAACCATTCGCCGAAACCGCCGTTGGTAAAAACACCATGCTGATACAGGTATGGGAAAAGCAAATAGGGCAGAATAAAGAGCGGAACGACTTGGATCACGATCAGAGTCGACGTTTGCACCGTCACGTAAGGCGTCTTGCGGCGCCGTATCCGACGCACACCAAAGACCAAAATCACGGTGGTGTAGATCAGCGCAAAGGTGAACCCTGGATCATTTCGTGCAGCATTGAGGAATGTATAGAGCAGGCTGTTCTGCGCACCAAACGCTGGAATGTTGAAAGGGAACCACTGCTTGCTGGCAAAGACCTGCCAGAGGTTGGTGCCTTCGATCCCGAGTAATGGCTTGTAGGCTTTGAGGTGATACAGAAACACCATCAGCAACATAAAGGCCGCCAGCCCGAGCATCGCTTTCGGCGTCCAATCGCCGGTCACCTGAATCTTCGATTTACGAAAGAAATCCAACGGCGGCTCGCGGCCGATCAAGGTAAAGACGATGTCGTTCTCAACTGTGCAGTCCTGATCATCGCCGCCACAGACCACCACATTGTCCTCATTGATCTCCTGCAGATTCGTGCCCATGTAGAGAATCAACTTCCCCTCATCCGCGAGTGCCTGGATCTGCTCCACATTATCAGGCTTTGCACGTAAAAAGCTATCCTTCCGATAACTCACTGCGACCGTCGCACCCGCCTCCGACAATGCGACCGCGGCTTCGAGTGCTGAATCACCACCGCCCACCACCATCACCTTTTGCCCCGCATGCTCGCCTGCATCAATCAAACGATTCGACACTTTATCCATGCCTTCGCCCGGTACATTTAGCTTCCGAAAATTCCCGGTGCGGCCGATCGCCACGATAACCCGCTGCGCTTTCGCCGGCTCGCCCTTAGCAAACTCGACCGCGAGCACACCTCCCCTACGGCTAATATGCTGCACCTTCGCCCGCGTCGTCTCGATACCATGCTCAGCCTGTTGCGCCTTCAATTCTATAAGTAGTGCCTCTTTGACATCCGCCTCGAAGTGTAGCTCTCCCGCATTCTTCATTTCGGTCGGATAAGTGAAAATCGGTTTTTTACGCGGAAAATTATGAATCGTGGAAAAACTCTCATCGGCCTCGTAAATGACGAAGTTCAAGCCCGCCTTTTGAGCTTCGATGGCCGCAGAGATACCAGACACCCCCGCCCCCACAATTACCAAGTCATAGACCGCAGTGCTGTTGCCAGCACCTGGTTTAAAATCGGATTCCGCGAGAATCCCCGCCACCGCCTTCGCACCGGTATCGGCCGAAAACTTCAACAATGGCACACCCGTCAGATCACCGACCACACGCACACCTGTTAGATTCGTACTGCCATCGTCATTGACGCTCGGCCCTTTTTCGACACCGCCTGCGGGCCATTGCGTGTGTAACCAGTTTGTGTAACGAGCAATAATGTTCGGCATGATTATTTTTTCGTGGCGTTCAGCGACCAATCGTAGTCAATCCAAACAACCTCCGTATCTTCTGACAGCTTCGAGGTTCGATAACGATTTAAAAATGTCGCGGGACTTTTTACATCAAAATCATCCGCATACCATTTGAACAATTCCGAATAGCCAATCGCCCCTTTTTTCGCATTCACTCGGGCCGCACGGTCACTACCTGCGAACAGACGCGTCTGCTCATCCAGTTGAGCATTCAAGCGCTTTCCGACAAAAGGCTCCGCTCTCAACGGCGGGCAACTCTCACTCGCACAATTCACCGCAAAGTGAATGCGCGGATCAAAATACTGCTTCAATAGAATCCCTTTTTCAATGTGATCGAGACTCACTTCAGTGCCACCGAGCGAAATGTATTCCTTCTTAAAAATACTAAACGGTAAAAACCCGATCTCTTTAACGGACTTCAACGGATAGTGATCTACCACCGCCTGCAGCATCCCAGCATTATATAAGTTAATATAGAACGCCTTTTGAGCATCCTTGGAAAGACCATCGAGTTGGGTTACATCGAACGATTCAAGCACCTGATCCAGCGCGACGACATCTGCTTGATTCTGAGCCCACACCGCATAACGCACCCCATCATCTGCAACGTAGGCCTCAAGCAAACGCGCATACTCAGTGTAATTGGGCGCGGCCTGCAATGACAACGCACAGAGCAACAGGCTGCTGCAAACCAAACGATTAAGGCGATTGAGGCGATGCATCCTAATCACTGCATCAATGTGACGCGATAACTTGAATTCTATTCCAGTTATTGTTCGAGATATCCTCTTTATTAGCATAAACACTGTCCTAGGAAACGCGCGGACATCGGGACGACGGCTCTCCGACTCTAGCGCGATCGAATAGAAAAAATCGCTGCGCTGCAAGGTTGAGATAGCCTCCTTAAGCAGCGCAGCGCGGCGTAAAAGCAAACAGGGCTACGAATTAGGCATTCCGCAATCGGAAGCTCTACAAGAAACACTACACCGTCGCACCGCCACAGCTAGAGCCCTGCCCTGCGGTGCATCCATAGCAGTGACTCGCAGTCAGGATCGGCAGCTTTTGCCACGCGGCAAAAGCGACCTCCCACACCATCAACGGCGCAGCTTTCTCGCCATGCACCAACCCCAACTGTTGATTAAAGTCGCAGTCATACACGCGGCCCTCCCAATCGACGTTGATTGTATCGCGACACATCAGGCCTTGAACGGAGCCAGGATTAAAATTATCCAGCAACAATTGCATGTAATCCGCATGTACGCCCTCGCGCTTCAAATACGACGTGAATCGTGCAATCGGCATATTGGTGATCGCATAGAGTTTCCCAAAAACGATATCGAAATGCGCCTTGAGCTCGCGCTTATAGTCGGTTTCCAACTCGGATTGCTCCGGCGGCAGGCTAGCGCCGTTCGGGTTATAAACCAGATCGAGTTTTAGGTGCGGCTCAATTCCGTAACCGAGTGCATTCAAAGTCTGCAGTGCCTTAATACTCGAATCAAATACGCCATCCCCGCGCTGCTCGTTTACATTCTTCGGACAGTAGCACGGCATCGACGCCACAATCTCCACCCCATGCTCGGCATGGAAGTCGGCCACCCACTCATAGCCGGGCTCATTTAAAATTGTCAAATTACAGCGATCCATCACCCGTTTCCCCATCGCACGAATCTGCTCAACCATGTAGCGAAAATCTGGAATCATCTCAGGCGTGCCTCCAGTTAGGTCGACCACTTTGATGTCCGTGCCCTGAAGCCAATCAAGAATCTGATCGACCGTCGCACGCGTCATGATCTCCTTACGGCGCGGTCCCGCATTCACATGGCAATGTACACAGGTCAGGTTACACAACTTGCCGATACTGACCTGCAAGACCCGTGGAGCCTGACGAGTCAGCTCCAGGTGGTTCGCTGCTAATGTATTTGTAAACGGGGGCAAATTCTGTAAAACGCTCAGCATGGCCATACGAAATCACAACTAGCGAAATTATTCCAGTACCGACGCAGAAAGTTTAGATACGATCTGTAGGGGCCGTGCTTGTTATTACGCCCTTGGGTACGGGGATCGCAGCGCCTGATTTATAACGAGCGGGTTTACCCCGCGATTGTGTGCCTACCGCGAGGGTAGACCAAGGAGCACCCCGATCCTAAGATAAACCCATTCGCGACGACCAATAAACCTCAATAGACTACCGCACCGCATCTGCCTCGTAGCCGAGACCGATTTCCGCGCGCCACCAATCGAGTGCCTTCATATTGCCAAGTGTATCGTCAAAACGCATCGCCACCGCGTCCGCAGCGATCGGACGGCCGCGCATTTCGTTGGTAAACGAATCGATCTCATATGCAAACAAGGGCCGCAGCTTCGGCATCGCAATTTCTTGCACTGAGCCTTTCTCGTCCAACTCAATCCGAATCGTGCCAGGGCAGTGCCACGGCATCTCCACTGTGATACGGCCCTTATCGCCCAAAATCACTGCCACGTTTTCGCGATTCATTTTTAACGCACAGGTCGTCTGCGCCAAAATATCACCTTCAAATCGCATCACTGCCGTGGTCCACATATCCGTCTTGGTCTTCGGATCTAAATACCCCACCGCCTTCAGCTCGAGCGGCTCCGCAAATAAGCGACCGTTCGCACGCCCCGCGATCAAGCGGGCAAACGACATCGTGTAGCAACCGATGTCCAAAATCGCACCGCCGCCGAGCGCTTTAGACTGTAACCGCGACTCAGGCTGTTCACCCGAATTATAGCAAAAATTCGCCTCAATCATCCGCACCTTGCCGATCACACCAGAGCTTACTAACTCCACCACGCGCTCCGTCTGTGGATGGTGCCGATACATGAACGCCTCCCGCAACAAGCAGCGATTGTCGTCCGCGAGCTTCTTGGCCTGCTTGGCTTGGCGAAGATTCATCGTCAGCGGTTTTTCACACAGCACATGCTTACCGGCCCGCACGCAGCGAGCGATCCACTCCAAATGAAACGGATGCAGTGTCGCAATATAGACAGCCTCCACTTCCGCATCGGCCAACATCGCCTCATAGCTGCCGTATACACACGGTGCTTCATACTCATCCGCAAAAGCCTGCGCCCGCTTCACATCACGACTTGATACCGCGTGCAGCACACTATCCGGGCAATTCTTCAGCGCCGCCGCAAATTCATGTGCGATTTCCCCACAAGCTAAAATGCCCCAACAAACAGGTGATTTTGGTTTCATGCCACAGAAGCTAAAAACTAACACCGTAGAAGCGACACTCTTGTCGCTTTATTTTTGGTAGTGGCGGACGTCCCGAGCGCCACACACCAGAGCGGTTCACCCCGACAAAAAGCGAATCACAAGGGCCATTGCCTCCTTTCCGAACGCTCAATTTACCGAGTTAGCGCAGGTGCGTCCCGCACCGCAGCCATTTCCCTCGCAGCCAGCACGACGTGGATGCGCACCGAGACGGTGCTGCGCTACCTCAAAACCTCTGACCTACGTTCAAAATTCCCTTTCCCGTCTTTTCGAGTTGTTCCCTTTCAAATCCATCGCCAACTTACTCCTTTTCCCACTTTTACAGCTATGCAACCGATCATTCTTCAGGGCCGTCCCGCATTTTCCGACTTTCGTCTCACCGCGCTTCAAAACGCCCTCAACGAAGCCAACGTAGCCGTGGCGTCGTCGCTGGCGAAGGCCTCCGAGATCACCCACATCGACGCCGTCGAAGTCTATTTCATCGAGTCGGCCAACGTCCTCGACGATCAGACCACCGAGCGCGCCTTTGCCCTGCTCGCTGCCAACCACCATTTCGAGCGCGAAGGCGGCTTCTTCGTGACCCCGCGTAAGGGCACCATCTCGCCCTGGTCCTCCAAGGCGACCGACATTTTCCAGAATTGCGCCATCCAAGGCATCGCCCGCGTCGAGCGTGGCATCCACTTTCGCCTCACTTCCAAGGACGGCATCGTGCTCGGCATCGAAGACCTCGGCCTCGCCGTGCTCGCGCTGCACGACCGTATGACCGAAGCCGTTTACGCGACCGACGACGTATCCGATTTCTTCCGCCACTTCGAGCCCTCCGAGCTACGCACCGTGCCCCTCATGGCCGAAGGCCCAGCCGCGTTTGACAAGGCCAACATCGACTGGGGCCTCGCCATGTCGCCCCCCGAGATCGACTACTTGGTCAAAGCCTACCAAAAGCTATCGCGCGACCCGACCGATGCCGAGCTCGTCATGTTCTCGCAGGTCAACTCCGAGCACTGCCGCCACAAAATCTTCAACGCCGACTGGATCGTCGACGGCGAAAAAAGCGAACTGTCGCTCTTCTCCATGATCCGCAACACCCACAAGCTGAACCCCGAAGGCACACTCTCTGCCTACTCCGACAACTGCGGCGTCATTCCAGGCTCCCCCGCCGACTGGTGGGAAGTCGACCAAAAGGGCGCGACCAAGACTTACCGTAAGACACCGAGCCAGCTCGACATTCTGTGCAAAGTAGAGACGCACAATCACCCCACCGCGATCTCCCCATTCCCAGGCGCAGCAACCGGCGTCGGTGGTGAAATCCGCGACGAAGGTGCCACCGGAATCGGCGGTCGCCCCAAGGCCGGCATCTCTGCCTTCATGGTATCCAATCTCGAAGTGCCCGGCTACACCCAGCCATGGGAAAAATCCATCGCCGAGCATCCGAAGCGCATGGCCTCCCCGCTCGACATCATGCTCGAAGGCCCGATCGGTGGCGCAGCCTTTGGCAATGAGTTCGGCCGCCCACAACTCTGCGGCATGTTCCGCACCCTCCAGCTCGAGCACAACGGCCAACACCGCGGCTATCACAAACCAATCATGGTCGCCGGCGGCATGGGCAACATGAAGCGCGAACACGTCGACAAAAAGCCAATCCCACCGACCGCACTCATTCTACAGCTCGGCGGCCCAGCCATGAAGATCGGCCTCGGCGGCGGCGCAGCCTCCTCCATCGGTGCAGGCTCTCAATCTGAAGCCCTCGACTTTGACTCCGTCCAGCGCGGCAACCCAGAGATGGAACGCCGCTGCCAACAAGTGATCGACGGCTGCATCGCCCTCGGCGCGGACAATCCAATGCTCTCCATTCACGACATTGGCGCTGGCGGACTTTCCAACGGCCTACCCGAACTCGTCGAAGCCACCGGTGGACGCTTCCACCTGCGCAACATTCACAACGAAGACTCCTCCATGAGCCCCATGGAGATCTGGTGCAACGAATCCCAAGAGCGCTACGTCATGGCCGTCATGCCCGACCGCATCGCCGACTTTACAGCCCTCTGCACACGTGAGCGTTGCCCCGTCGCCATCGTTGGCGAAGCCACCGACGACGGACAACTCGTGCTCGAAGACTCTCACTTCGAAAACAACCCGATCGACATGGAAATGGGCGTCCTCCTCGGCAAAACACCGAAGATGCTCAAAGACTGCACCCGCCTGGTCGAAGACCACGCCGAACTCGACACCTCCGCGATCGAACTCGCCGACGCCGTCGACCGCGTGCTCCGCTTCCCAGCCGTCGCCAGTAAGAACTTCCTCATCACCATCGCCGACCGCAGCATCACCGGCATGGTCGCCCGCGATCAAATGGTCGGCCCGTGGCAAACACCCGTCGCCGACGTCGCCGTGACCGCCACCAGCATGGATAGCACCACTGGCGAAGCCATGGCCCTCGGCGAACGCACACCGATTGCGATCATCAACGCCGCCGCATCCGGCCGCATCTCGATCGGTGAGTGTTTGACCAACATTGCCTCTGCCTACGTCGGCAAGATCGGCAACATCAAGCTCTCCGCCAATTGGATGGTCGCCGCAGGCGAAGCCGGCGAAGACGCCAACCTTTACGACACCGTCAAAGCCGTCGGCATGGAACTCTGCCCCGCACTCGGCATTTGCATCCCCGTCGGTAAAGACTCCATGTCCATGCGCACCAGCTGGAAAGACAGTGGGGGTAAAGAACAGAAGCAAGTCTCCCCGCTCAGCCTCATGGTCACAGCGTTTTCCAGCGTCGTCGACGTGCGCAAGACCGCCACACCCGATCTGAAGTCAACCGACAGCGCCCTACTCCTCTTAGATTTAGGAGCAGGCAAAAACCGCCTCGGCGGCAGCACCCTCGCCCAAGTCTACAACCAAATCGGCAACGCAACGCCAGATCTAGACGATCCAGAAAAATTCGTAGGCTTCTTCAACGCCGTTCAAGAACTCCTAGCCAAGGACCTCATCCTCTCCTACCACGACAAGGGCGACGGCGGCTTACTAGCAACACTCGCCGAAATGTCCATCGCCGGCCGCAAAGGCATGAACGTAGTATTGGACAAGCTCGCGGGAGGGACGACCTCCGCGTCGTCCGCAACGTCATCAGAAAATGGAGGGCAACGCTCCGTCGTTGCCACCTCAGAGCCCAAGCACGCAGCCCTAGCCGCATTATTCTCCGAAGAACTAGGCGCCGTCATCGAAATCGATAAGACCAAGCTAGCCGAAGTCATGACCGTCCTTTCCAAGCACGGCGTCAGCGACATTAGCCACCTAGTAGGCAACACAAGTTCCAATCAGAACCTCAACATCACCCTCAACGGCGAAAGCATCTACAGCGAGTCCATCACCACGCTCAACCGAGCATGGAGCGAGCTCAGCTACCACATGCAAACCAAGCGCGACAACCCAAAGTGCGCACAGGAGGAGTATGACAGTCTTCTAGATGACACAAACGGTGGTATCTTAATTAAGCCGACATTCGACCCCGACGCACCTTTCGTCCTCCCGAGTTACCTTAGGAGTGAAAGTGATAGTGAAAGTGGTGTAACACAGAGTCACAGTGCATCAGATGAGCCACTAAAAACTACCACTCCTCACTCTCACTCCTTGCACTCTGGAAATCGACCCAAAGTCGCCATTTTCAGAGAGCAAGGCATTAACGGGCAGAACGAGATGGCTTTCGCCTTCGACCGCGCCGGTTTCCAGAGCATCGACGTCCACATGACCGATCTCCTCGGCGGCACAGTCGACCTCGCAGACTTCGCTGGGCTCGTCGCTTGCGGCGGCTTCTCTTACGGCGACGTGCTTGGTGCAGGTTCCGGCTGGGCAAGAAGCATTCTCTACAATTCGGAGGTTAAGGACATGTTCCAAACATTCTTCGAGCGCCCTGACAGCTTCACACTCGGCGTCTGCAACGGTTGCCAAATGATCTCCCAACTCAAGGACATCATCCCAGGCGCAGAGCACTGGCCACAGTTTATCCGGAACCGCTCCGAGCAATTCGAAGCGCGCTACGCCAACGTCGAAGTCATGGAAAGCCCAAGCATCTTCTTCAAGGGAATGGAAGGCAGCCTGCTACCGATCCCCGTCGCCCACGGCGAAGGCCGCGCCGACTTCAGCGCAACAGGCGACTTCGAAAAATGCCTCACCAGTGATCAGATCACAGCACGCTACATCGACTTCAACGGCGAACCGACTGAGCAGTATCCAGCCAACCCGAACGGCTCCCCCGCCGGCGCGACAGGCTTCACCACAGCCGACGGCCGCGCCACCATCATGATGCCGCACCCCGAGCGCCTCTTCCGCTCCGTGCAGATGAGCTACAAGCCAGATGATCAGTTCACCGGCGAAGCCGGCCCATGGCTGAAGATGTTCCAGAACGCTCGGAACTACGTGGGTTAAGTCAGTAATTCACTCCTCACAACTCACCACTCAAAATGCCAACATGCTGGATCATCGCAGGCCCGAACGGCGCAGGTAAGACCACCTTTGCCCTCGATTTCCTGCCATCCGTGGATTGCCAGCATTTCATTAACGCCGATGCCATCGCCGCAGGATTGAATCCAATCAATCCCGAAGCTGAAACCTTTTACGCCAGTCGAATCTATCTAAATGAGATTCAAGTAGCCATAAAGAGCGGCAAAGACTTCGGATTCGAGACCACCCTCTCCGGCCGCAGCTACCTAGCGTTGATCAAAAAGTTAAAAGCATCTAATTGGCGCGTAGAGCTAATGTATCTTGCCCTGCCCAGCGTAGAATATTCTCACGAGCGTGTTCAAGAACGCGTCCTCGCTGGCGGTCATTCAATCCCGTCGGCTGACAGAGCGACGCTTCTCCAAAAGCCTTCAGAACCTTTTAGGCGATTTCAGTGATGCTGTAGACCGAACACGCTGCCTACTAAATGATCGCGACGTTCCGAGCCTAATCTTCCACCAAACAAAAGAAGGTCGTATTATCCATAAACAGGAACAATATGATGCTCTAATTAAGAGGTCATAGGTATGATGAGTGAAAGCAAAACAGATAACCAAGCAGTCCTAAAGAGCCTTCGCTATTCGGTTGCGAAGGCCTTGGAACGCAAGCGTCGCTTAGGTCAATACGCCATTGTCTCCAAAAATGGTAAACTCACTCGATTGGAAGCGGAAGAGATCAAACCGCTCGCCGCAGCCGAGGACCCTGCAGGCTATAACAAATGACATTCGAATCTTTATATGAGGGTTGTCGCTTCGCTCGGATTTGCGTTTGACCCCATTTTTCGCCCATAGATGGTTTAGCCTGTCCCATTTTCTAGCCGTAGTCGATGCTGCACCTAAGAAATGACATGAAACTGGCTAGCATAGGATTCTATGTTACACAAACAGATACCCGAATTGGCAATCGAAGGAGTCGCCAAAGATGAAATCGAAGCTCACTTCAATCTCTTGCCTGAGCGCTATTTTATAAATTCCACAGCTAAAGACATTGAATTGCACCTGCGCATGGTGAACCAACTACTGTCGCAAATCCAACACGGCTCATTTATTCGATAGGTTTTGACATCACATTCGCACGTATCGCAACCGAGCGAGGCATCGCCATGAATACCTTTTACATCGAAAAAATCAATAAAGGAGAATCAATTGGGAGATAAAAAAGGGGTCAAACGTAGAAGATAGAAAAAGGGAAAAGGGGTCAAACGTAGAAGATAGAATTTAACATTGCTCCCCTCGCTG
>TARA_B110000208_G_scaffold92143_1_pt1 | contig 32289 bp, 37 predicted proteins | sample TARA_B110000208 | Tara Oceans TARA_B110000208 (sample SAMEA4397426) | marine metagenome | biome: Polar Biome; feature: [SRF] surface water layer (ENVO:00010504); material: water (ENVO:00002006), including particulate matter (ENVO:01000060) such as... | depth 5 m
AAAGAAGCTTTAAATGCTTTTATGAAACGTGTTTTAGGAGCGATAGACAAGTAGTTTTATCCAATATAAAGTAAAAATCCCAAGTATAAACTTGGGATTTTTTTATTGATTATTTTTTTCTTCGTTTATTTTTCTCATGAGTGCTTTTATGCGCTCTTTGTGCTGTTGTTTCTCTAGTTTTACCTTATTCACCTTTTGAAGCATCAATCGATTGTACTTCGCTTTGGTAGTTGTATTTTTTGCTTTCCCTTTTCCTTTTTTTGGCATTTTACGCTATCTAAAGTTATCTATTCCTCAATGCTTACGTGAAATAAAGCATCTCCTTTATTTACAATTGGTGTTTTGTTAATACAGAAAATATGTCCATCAAAAGGAGCATATACTTTCTTTTTAAATTCACCAAAAGGATCTTGAATAATACCAAGAACTTCCTTTTTCTTTACAAAAGTTCCATTTTTGGCCATGATTTTAAACATACCAGAATAAGAAGCTCTTAACCATTTTGCTTTTTCTACAAAGATTGGTGTTTTTTTGACAGTAATTTCACCCTCAATCAATCCTAAATGGATTAATATATTTTTCGTCCCGTTTACACCTTCATTTATAATAGAGGCATCTAATTCTTTGGATTTTCCACCTTCAAAAAGTAAAATGGTTTTCCCCATTTTATGGAGTGTATCTCTTAGTGATTTAGAAATAATATTTGAAAAAACAATTATGGGAGGATTGAATATTTTTGCAAGTTCCAATCCTCTTTTATCTTCTTTACTGCATCTAATTTGAGCGATGTTGTCTCGTTCTCCGCCTCCTGTATGAAAATCAATAACATAATCTACATGAGGTGCGATTTCTTTGGTAAATTGATGTGCAAACTGACTCGCTAGTGATCCATTTACAGAACCTGGAAACATCCTGTTTAAATCCCGTCCATCTGGAAACTCTCTTGTTTGAATTAGGTAGCCGAAAATGTTAAAAACAGGAATACAAATAATGGTACCTGATATTGGTCTGTTTATTTTTTGACTGATTATTTCTCTAATAATTCCTACACCATTGATCTCATCACCATGGATGCCTGCCAATAATAAAACAACAGGTCCTGGGTTTTTAGAACGCTCTATAATTACAGGAATCTTTACCGTTGTTCTGGTATGTAATCTGGCGACCTCTAGGTCTAAAATGGTGCGTTTTCCTTTAGGGATTTCTGTTCCTAAAATGACAAAAGGTTTATTCAGCATGTATTTCTAAATATCTAATAATCTCTTTTGCAATGTTTTTTCCTGTAGCAGTTTCTATTCCTTCTAAACCTGGCGAAGAATTTACTTCCAATACTAATGGTCCTTTAGAAGATTGCAACATGTCTACGCCAGCAACTCCCAACCCTAAAGCCTTGGTTGCTTTTAAAGCAGTTTTCTCTTCCTCATCTGTTAATTCGATGATGGTTGCATTTCCGCCTCTGTGTAGATTTGAGCGAAATTCCCCTTCTTTTCCTTGACGCTTCATTGCTCCAATTACTTTTCCATCAACCACAAAAGCCCTAATGTCTGCACCTCCAGCTTCTTTAATAAATTCTTGCGCTATTACTCTAGCTCCTAGTCCATTAAATGCTTCAAGAACTGAAGTTGCGGCATTTTTAGTTTCTGCCAAAACAACCCCTAAGCCTTGTGTACCTTCTAGTAATTTTAATACCAAAGGAGCACCTCCAACAGATTCAACAACATGTTCTACATCTTTCGTGTAATTGGTAAAAACTGTCTTTGGTAAACCAACACCTGCTCGTGCTAAAATTTGTAAACTACTTAATTTATCTCTAGATCTTGTTAGTGCTTGAGAAGACACAGAAGTAAAAACTTTCATCATTTCAAATTGACGGATTACAGCGGTTCCATAGAAAGTAACAGAAGCACCAATTCTTGGAATGATCGCATCAATATTTTCTAAATATTCCCCTTTGTAGTGAATTTTTGGAGACTTTTTTTCAATCTCGATATTACATTTTAAATGATCTACCACTAGGACTTCGTGCCCCCTTTGTTCAGCTGTTTCTACCAGTCTTCTGGTAGAATATAATTTTGGGTTTCTTGATAAAATTACAATGCGCATTTGTTTTTATATTTTAATTTGTGGGATAAATTTTTTTTGGCAGTATCGATGATAAACCTCTTATTCAAAAACTTCCGTCCTAATAAGATAGGGAACTTCATTTCCTTTCTTTCTGTTAATGTCAATTCGATAGATGATCGTTGGTCAAAAATAATGATTTCTGTTGCTATTAAAAATCGCATTTCTGTAATTCCATTTGAGCTTTTTACGGATTTCGAGGTGTATTTTTTTGTCTTAAAAATGGTGTTGTCAAATAAAGGATGCGTTGGGTCTAATAGTGTGAATTCAATATATTGCTCTTTTTCTATAGTGATTTCTTTAATCTCTGAACAGTGAATAGAGGAAGTGTAAGCTCCTGAGTCAATTTTTAATTCGATATCTAAAAGAGATAGTTCTGGGAAATCTGCTTTATCCGAGCGACCAATTGTAGTTTTCATTTTTTATGAATTATAATTTTGCAATTGCAGCTTCTGCGCAACGTTCTCCATCCATAGCAGCAGAAACAATTCCTCCAGCATAACCACCACCCTCACCACAAGGAAATAGACCTTCTATTTGAGTATGTTCTAAATCTTCCTTCCTGGGAATATTTACTGGAGATGAGGTACGAGATTCTACTCCAACAATATTTGCTTCATTGGTATAATAACCATGCATTTTTTTTCCAAATCCTTCAAAACCTTTACGCAATCTACCTCCAATATTTTTTGGTAAAAGTGAATGCAGTGGAGCAGAATTCAACCCAGGTTGATAAGAAGTTTCATTTAAATTTGTAGACAGTTTTCCATCCACAAAATCTACTAATCTTTGTGCGGGAGCTGTTTGTGTTCTTCCACCGGCAAAAAAGGAAATTTTTTCTAAATCTTTTTGAAATTCTAATCCCTTTAAAGCACCAAACTCTTCGTATTTTTTAAAATCTTTATCAATATCTAATTCAACAACAATTCCAGAGTTTGCAAATTTGTTATTTCTACGTGATGGCGACATTCCGTTGACAACAACTTCACCTGATGCTGTTGCTGCTGGAACAATAAATCCACCAGGACACATGCAAAAAGAGTAAACTCCACGGTTGTTTACTTGCTGTACCAAACTGTAGGCTGCTGCTGGTAGCAATTCATCTCTTTCTCCTGAACAATTGTATTGAATTTGATCGATAATTTCTTGCGGATGTTCTACACGAACGCCCATTGCAAAAGATTTTGCTTTTAAAGCAATGTTCTTTTTATGCAACAATTCGTAGATGTCTCTTGCAGAATGACCGGTTGCTAGAATGACTGAATTTACCGCCATTTCCTGATCGTTTTGCAGATGTAGTGCTTGTATTTTATTATTTTTGATTACAAAATCTTCTACTCGCGTTTCAAAATGAACTTCGCCACCAAATTTCAGAATGTTTTCTCGAATATTTTGTATGATTTTTGGAAGCTTATTTGTTCCAATATGTGGGTGTGCATCTATTAAAATTTGTTCCGTTGCTCCATGAAAAACTAAGTTTTCAAAAATACGTCTTACGTCTCCACGCTTTAATGAACGTGTATAGAGTTTTCCATCAGAATACGTTCCAGCGCCGCCTTCACCATAACAATAATTCGAATCGTTATCTACAATATGGTCTTGATTGATGGCTTTGATATCGCGTCTTCTGTTCTGTACATTTTTTCCGCGTTCTAAAACAATTGGTTTAAAACCTAATTCAATGCATCGCAAAGCGGCGTACATACCGGCTGGTCCAAAACCAACAATATGCACTTCTTTTGCATTTGAAACATCTTTATAATCAAAAATATAATCTGATTTTTCTGGAATTTTTTCAGCAATGTATACGGCAACTTTATAATTAAAGATGATGTCTTTTTTACGAGCATCAATCGATTTACGCAATACTTTTACAGCAGAAATTTCACTTTTATCAACGTCCAATTGCTTGGCGGCTTTATATAAAAGGATATTTTCTTTGCGTTCTTCTATTAAATTTACTCGGAGTTGAATCTCTTTAATCATTTGGCAAAAGTATGGAATTAAAAAGATTTAAAATTGAATAAATTTAAACGTTTTTTGAAGTGTTTAACAGGAGCAGAAATTTTTATTTGACTTCATTAAAAGTGCATTGTATCATTCGGTCCTTTCCGAATACATCTTTCTTTAGGTCGATGTTTTTAAACCCTTTTTTATGTAGCATTTCAACGGTTTCAGTTCCTAAATATTGATTGATTTCAAAATAAAGCAATCCATTTTTCGTAAGGTGTTCTATTGCCAAGTCCGCAATTTTATCATAAAAAAGCAACGGGTTGTCATCCTCAACAAACAGTGCGATGTGTGGTTCATTATCTAAAACATTTTTTTTAATATCCACTTTTTCTAATTCTCTTACGTAGGGAGGGTTGGAGATAATAATATCAAATTTTTGAGGAAGCGTCGTTGTTTTTAAAATATTTTTTTCTGTAAAATGAAGTTTTACATTGTTTAGAATGGCGTTTTGTTTTGCAATTCTTAAAGCTTCTTTAGAAATATCAATGGCAAATAGTCTTGCATTGGGGAGGTGTTTTGCTAAAGTAATTGGAATACAGCCAGTTCCTGTGCCAATATCGATGATTTGTAATGGGGCTGTTATGTCTGCTGTTTCCAAAATCCATTCCACCAATTCTTCTGTTTCTGGTCTAGGTATTAAGGTGTGTCTATTTACAATAAAAGGAAGTCCATAAAACTCAGTTTCCCCTAGAATATATTGAATTGGAATTTCTTTTTTTAGGGCTTCTAATGCCTTTTTAAAAAGCACACCTGCTTCTGTCGAGATTTTAAAATTGGGTTTTATGATAAGATCAATGCGTTGGAAATCTAAATAGGCTTCCATCAGATAAAAAAAGAACGTATCAATTTCTGTCTGAGGGTATAGTTCCGACAATGCTTTTGTAAAATAGATTTTGTATTCTTTTAAATTCATAACTTTTTTAACATCCAAACATTACATGAATAATGTCCTGTATTTCCCATGGGTTTATCAAGATTTTTAAATCCGTTTTTTTTATAGAGCCCTCTTGCGGCATTCATATAAGGCATCGTTTCTAAATAACAACTTTCAAAATTTAAAGATTTTGCTTTCTCTAAACACGTTGTTATTAACTTTGAACCCAACCCTTTCCCTCTTGCAATGGGTGCAAAATACATTTTTTGTAGCTCGCAAACATTGCCTTTAAAATTATCTAATTTTGCGATTCCTACACCGCCTATAATTTTGTTTTTGTGTTCAAGGACATAGTATGCAGAGGTTTCTTTTTGAAAATGTTCAAACATTTCATCGGTTGCTTTATCTTCATAAGCAGTCCCTACTTTTGGTACGCCCAACTCAATTAAAACACTACGAATTATCTTCGCAACCTGTGCATTGTCTTTGGATTGAATTTCTCTAATGATAAAATCCTCTGATGTCATTTATTCTCTTATTTTTGCAGTAGCAAGGTATCAATTTTTTTAAATAATTTTCATGAAAAACGGACTATATTTTTCCATATTATTTTTGTTGATGAGCAGTTGTGCAGTCAATAAAAAACCCCTTTTCATCAAAGTAGACGATGTGAAAATTGTATCAGCTTCTTCGGATACTATTCGATTAAAAGCAGCTGCATTTTTTGAGAACCCAAATGGGGTTGGCGGAACGATTTCTACTGATGAAATTCAAATAATTATAAATGGTGCATCTATTGCAACTGTTTCTGTAGGCGAGTTTAAAGTGCCTTCTGGAGCTGTGTTTTCAGTGCCATTAACAGCAGTAATTCCAACTAAAAAAGTTTTTCAAAATAATAAGAACGGTATTCTTGGGGGATTGATTAATTCTTTATTAAAGAAATCAATCAAACTAAGGTTTAAAGGGAATTTAAAATACAAAGTATTTGGTTTTTCGAATACTTACCCTATTGATAAAGTACAAGAAATTAAACTTTAAATTCTATTGAGTCACGAATTTTACATACAACGTTGCTTGCAAATTGCTAAAAACGGGATTGGAACTACGCGTCCAAACCCGGCTGTTGGTGCAGTTGTTGTTCTCAATAATAAAATCATAGGAGAGGGCTTTACTTCCTCTTATGGTGGCAGTCATGCAGAAGTAAATGCAATTAATTCCGTTGTTGATAAAGAGTTGTTGAAGCAAGCTACGATTTATGTAACCTTAGAACCCTGTGCGCATTTTGGTAAAACGCCACCTTGTGCAGACTTGATTGTAAAGCACCAACTCAAAAAAGTAGTTATTGGTTGTATTGATTCAAATTCTCTAGTTGCGGGTAAAGGAATTGTACGCATTCAAGAAGCGGGAATTCATGTTGTTGTAGGAGTATTGGAAGCTGCGTGTAAAGCGCATCATAAACGATTTTTTACAGTTCAAAACAAAAAGAGACCTTTCATTGTTTTGAAATGGGCAGAAACGAGAGACGGATTTGTTGCACCTAAAACAAAAACAGTTCAAAAACCTGTTTGGATTTCCAATCCATTTTCACAACAATTAGTCCATAAGTTACGAAGTAAAGAACATGCAATTTTGGTAGGAACCAATACCGTTATTGATGACAATCCAAAATTAAATATAAGGAATTGGTCAGGGAATCACCCAATAAGAATTGTATTGGATCGAAATCTAAGGATTTCTGCAGGGGCAAGTATTCTTGACGGTAGCGTTCAAACGATTGTTTTTACTGAAAAACAAAAATATCCTTTTGAGTGTAGTTCAGAAATTTATATAGAGCACATTGATTTTTCTAAAAATGTAGCATTACAAATTTGTGACGCACTTCAAAAACACAAAATTCAGTCGGTTATTATTGAAGGCGGTTCTCAAACATTACAGACTTTTATTGATGCCAAATTGTGGGATGAAGCCCATGTTTATATCGGAGACGTTTGTTTTAATGACGGTGTAAAAGCACCTCGTTTGGTATACAAAACAATTACTGAAACACGCATTGGTACCGATCTACTAAATATATATACGAATGATTAAAAATATCATTTTCGATTTTGGTGATATCTTTATCAATTTAGACAAAGAAGCAACTACAAATGCACTTTCTCAATTAGGGATTACAGAGATTTCTGAAGATATAGTATTGGTATGCCAAAATTATGAGATGGGCTTGATGTCAACCGCTAATTTTATTGATTTTTTTGAAAAAAAGTTTCAAATTCCTGCTGAAAAATTAATAGCTGCTTGGAATGCCATTTTGCTAGATTTTCCATTACATCGATTAAAATTCATTCAAGAATTAGCGAAAAAGGCAAACTATAATCTGTTTTTATTGAGCAATACAAACGATCTGCACATTTCTTGGATTCAAGAAGATTGGGGAATGCCACTTTTCAATACCTTTAAAAACTGCTTTCAATATTTTTATTTATCTCATGAAATGAAAATGAGAAAACCCAATGCGGGTATTTATGAATACGTTTTAAAGTTGCATCATTTAGTGCCTCAAGAAACACTTTTTATAGATGATACAAAGGAAAATACAGACGCAGCAAAGTTACTAGGAATCCAAACTTGGAACTTAATTCCTGGTCAAGACGACATTATTAATTTATTCAACCAAAAACAATTTTCAAATTGATTTACTTACTATTGAGTATCCTTTTTTCGACAGGCTTATTTGTTATTTTTAAATATTTCGGAATCTATAAAATAGATACTTTAAAAGCAATTTTCGTTAACTATATTGTAGCATTTACAATGGGAATTGGATTGGCAGAAGGAACGGTTTCTCTTGCAGAGGTTCCTCAGCAACCATGGTTTTTAGGAGCGCTTTTTTTAGGCACATTGTTTGTTTCTATCTTTTTTGTAATGGCTACGACAGCACAGCAAAATGGTGTTTCGGTTGCTTCGGTTGCAGGTAAAATGTCTGTGGTAGTTCCTGTCTTGTTTGGTACTTTTTTGTACAATGAGTCGGTTACTTTCTTAAAGGTGATTGGAATCGTAATTGCATTAATAGCTGTTTATCTTGCCTCTGTGAAAGATGAAAAAAACACAAAGTCTGGTGGAATGTTATTCCCAGTTTTATTGTTTTTTGGATCGGGTGTTATCGATACGACGCTAAAGTATGTAGAGGTGAATTTTGTTCCTAAAGAAGATGTGTCTTTGTTTTCTGGAAGTTTGTTTGGAATCGCAGCAGTTTTTGCGGCTACAATCCTACTCATCCAACAAATTAGAAAGAAAGAATCCTTTGGTGTTAAAAATATTATTGCTGGTTTTGTTTTAGGAGTTCCTAATTATTTTTCAATCATATTTTTAATCAAAGCGTTACAAAACCAGAATTTTGAAAGTTCTGTGCTTTTTACTGTTAATAACGTTGGGATCGTAATTCTATCTACTTTTGTAGGATTGCTAATCTTTAAAGAAACATTTAGCCTGAAAAATAAAATAGGAGTGATTTTAGCTGTTTTAGGAATTGTGCTAGTAACCATTGCGTAAATGAAAGCAGACGTCTACAAAACAATCGAGATTGCCTCTGAGGAAACTCTTTTCAAAGAAAAGGGAAGTAAGTTTTTTGGATATGCTTTTCCTGTTTTATCTGAAGACGATGTAAAAAGATGTCTTGAAATATTGAAAAAGAAGCATCATTCAGCGCGTCATTTTTGTTATGCTTATCAAATAGGAGTGGAGCACATTCAGTACCGAGCAAATGATGATGGAGAGCCAAATAATTCTGCAGGTTTGCCAATTTACGGGCAAATTCAATCTTTTGAAGTTACAAATATTCTTATTGTTTCTGTGCGTTATTTTGGGGGCACAAAATTGGGTGTTGGAGGGTTAATTTCTGCCTATAAAAAATCGGCACAATTAGCATTATCCGCTTCTGGAATTTTAGAAAAGACAATTAATAGTCAGTTCAAATTGATTTTTAATTATGACTTGATGAATGCCGTAATGAGAATTATCAAAGAGAAACAGATTGATATTGTTCATCAGAAATTAGAGATGGATTGTACCTATATAATTTCAGTTAGAAAAAATGATGCAAAAAGTATTTTTCAAATTTTTGATACTTTGTACAAAGTTGCTATTAAAGAAATGGAATAAGTCTTAGGTCATTTTTAAAATTATAAAAGCTCCAATAAATATGCTGGACATCGTGTTGGTTTCATCGTTTCCATATTTATAAATGCTAAAACGGAATTCCCTGTACAAATTAAATCATTATGTTGATTTTTTATTTCATAATCAAATTCAATTTTAACCATTGGTGTTTTTCGGATTATGGTGTCAATTGTTAAGATATCATCATAAAGTGCTGATTTAATGAAGTTGCATTGCAAAGAAATAACGGGAAGCATAATGCCTGAGGTTTCCATTTTTTTATAGGTAACTCCCATGTTTCGAAGCCATTCTGTTCTTCCGATTTCAAAAAACTGTGCATAATTTCCATGATATACAACGCCCATTTGATCAGTTTCTGAGTAACGAACTCTAATTTTTGTGGTATTTTTCTTCAACAAAATGAAATTTAAATTATGCTACGGAGTGTACGTAAAAAAAAGTTAATAATCAATAGCAAATAGATTTTTTTATACTGAATTTTATTCACACTTTTGTAGGGTTCTTGGGAGCGTAATAAATTTCCGCATTAAACAATCATTAACTTATAATACACACTACCCTAAAATGACATTAACTGCCGATTCCGTTTGGACTGAATGTCTGTCTTTTATAAAAGACAACATAAAGCCACAAGCTTACAAAACTTGGTTTGAGCCGATCAAACCAGTAAAATTATCCGGAGAAGCATTAACAATTCAGGTGCCCAGTAAGTTTTTTTATGAATGGTTAGAAGAACATTATATTAAATTATTAAGAGTTGCTTTAGTTCGACAATTAGGGAATGACGCAAAATTAATTTATGATGTTCGTATGGAAAATACGTATAGTAGTAATAGACCTCAAATTGTAAAAATACCGAGTTCTAATAGAGATCCTTTAAAACCACAAAAGGTAACAATGCCTTTGGATGCTGGTAAGAGAGAATTGAGAAATCCATTTATCATTCCAGGTTTACAAAAAGTAAAAATTGAATCTCAATTAAATCCGAATTACAATTTCAATAATTTTGTTGAAGGAGACTCTAATAGATTAGCGCGTTCTGCGGGTATGGCGGTTGCCAATAAACCTGGAGGAACTTCATTCAATCCATTGTTAATCTATGGTGGTGTTGGTTTAGGAAAAACACATTTAGCACATGCTATCGGTGTAGATATAAAAGACAAGTATCCAGACAAAACGGTTTTGTATATTTCTTCAGAAAAATTTACACAACAATTTATAGACTCTGTGAAATCGAATACTAGAAATGATTTTATTCATTTTTATCAAATGATCGATGTTTTATTGATTGATGACGTTCAGTTTTTATCTGGAAAAGCAGGAACACAAGATGTTTTCTTCCATATATTTAATCATTTACATCAAAACGGAAAACAAGTAATTTTAACATCAGATAAAGCGCCTGTAGATATGCAAGACATAGAACAGCGTTTGTTATCTCGTTTTAAATGGGGATTATCTGCAGAATTACAAGCACCAGATTACGAAACAAGAGTTTCTATTCTTCACAATAAACTCTTTAGAGATGGTGTTGAAATGCCAGAAGAGATCGTAGAGTATATTGCTAAGAATATCAAATCGAATGTTCGAGAATTAGAGGGAGTAATTATATCTATGATTGCACAAGCTTCATTTAATAGACGAGAATTTTCTATAGAACTGGCAAAACAAATTGTAGACAAGTTTGTAAAAAACACCAAGAAAGAAGTCTCTATCGATTATATCCAAAAAGAAGTCTCTAAGTATTTTGATATGGATGTTGCTACCTTACAATCTAAAACAAGAAAGCGTCATATTGTTCAAGCAAGACAATTAGCCATGTTTTTTGCAAAAAGATTAACCAAAACTTCATTGGCAAGTATTGGGAATCAAATTGGGCAAAGAGATCATGCAACTGTTTTGCATGCTTGTAAAACCGTTGATAACTTAACAGAGACGGATAAGCAATTTAAAAAATACGTAGACGATTTAACGAAGAAGTTGACTTTCTAAATTCCTTTTTTTATGCATAAAATACTCATGGTTTGTTTGGGAAACATTTGTCGTTCTCCAATTGCTGAAGGGATTTTGCAATCTAAAGTGAACTCAGATGTTGTTTTTGTAGATTCTGCTGGAACTGCTGCATACCATATTGGTAATGCTCCAGATAAACGTTCAGTAAACATTGCATCTAAATATAATGTAAACTTAAAAAATCAAAAAGCACGAAAGTTTACGATTTCAGATTTTGATAATTTTGATACCATTTATGCAATGGATGAAAGCAATTATCAAAATATTTTAAAATTAGCTAAAAATAATTCTCATACTTCTAAAGTAAAATTGATTTTAAATGAAATCAATCCCCATTCATATCAAAGTGTTCCAGACCCTTATTACGGGGGTACTCAGGGATTTGAAAAAGTGTATATGATGCTAGAAGAAGCGTGTTCAATAATCGTAGAAAAACTACAAAATGATCGGTAAATTATATTTAATTCCAACTACGTTAGGAGATACAGAACCTCTAGAGGTGATGCCTTTATCTGTGAAAAAAGTGATAGAAGACGTTGATTTTTTTATTGTTGAAAATGAAAAAACCGCAAGAAGATTTATCAAAAAAATTACACCAAAAAAATCGCAGTCTTCATTAAACCTAATGTCTTTAGATAAGTATGCTGAAGAATTGGAAACACGCACCTATTTGGATGTTTGTAAAGATGGTATTAATGTAGGGTTGTTATCTGAAGCAGGAGTGCCTGCTGTTGCAGATCCAGGCGCAACGATTGTAAAGTTGGCGCACGAAAAAGGAATTCAAGTAGTTCCTTTAGTAGGACCTTCATCTATATTAATGGCGATGATGAGTTCTGGAATGAATGGTCAGAACTTTGCTTTTAATGGGTATTTACCAATTGATAAAGGAGATCGGAAAAAAGCAATCAAAGAACTAGAAAAATTATCTGTCGATAAAAATCAATCACAAATTTTTATTGAAACTCCGTATCGAAATGAGAAAATGTTTGCAGACTTGAAAGCAGTATTGTCACCATCAACAAGTTTGTGTATTGCAGCAGATATTACACTTTCTTCAGAATACATTAAAACATTTTCGGTTCAAGATTGGAATCATCAGACTCCAGATTTACATAAGAAACCAGCGATCTTTATCATTCACAAATAAGAGTAGCAATACAACTAAAGAGATATTGATGTAAAATATTTAGTGAAGCGTTAAAGATCAGCGTGCTCGGTTAATTGGTCTTGATTTATTTAAACCTTTGCCATTCTATCTGCTTTAATGTTAGAAACATTGTAACCCGCAAATTTTTTTAAATAAGATTGAATCGAAGAACCGTAAGCGTCTGAGAAGCAAATTCTTCCGTTGCTGCGCAAATACTTCTTTACATTTCCTGCACCTCCCAAATGAGCAGCTGCTAAAATTCCAGATTCAGTAATTTCTATTCCATTTATTATTTTTCCGACAGCTCGTCTAATATCTTTTCTTAAAATCCATTTATTTACAGAACAGTAAGCTGCAAAAGCTTTTTCCTGTAATTCTGGATTTTTTAAAAATTCTTTTGTGTTGTATATTCGAAATCTTTTTAATGTTGTTCTTCCAAATTGATATTTTCCGAGATATCCTAAGGTGTTTATCACATTATACCTTCCTTGAGATTCTTTAAAAGCAAGTGCTTCTTTAAAGCCTACAAAGTTTTTTTGTAGGTAAGGAAATTCTAATGAGTTGTTTTTTGGGGAATTGTTTTCTTTGACTTCAATGGTCTTAATTGGATCTATATCAGTTGCATTGATAAATAAAAATAACGTGATGGCTAATAAAAATAATTTTTTGATAAATGATGTCTTTCTGTTTTGCGTTTGCAAAGCTAAGTACTAATATCATATTACTGATTACCAGATTGTTAAATTTTCAAATAAATACAAATAATAAGGGTTTATACCTCTTCTAATGCTAATTTATTGAGTTGAAACTGTGTTTTTTGTGAATTTAATAATAAAAAAGATGGTTTACATTACTTTCTGCTTTTAATGGAATTCTATGAAAAATGTATTATTAAAATAGATTAAAACCGTTGAAACACTCTTTGGTATTGTAATTTTGAAATAATCGATAACTTAATCGTGCCTTTTGCTTGATGGTAATTGTTTTCTGATTACCGATTAATTCCTTTTTTATTAAGCCATCTATGGTACTTTTCGGCATTTCTATTGTGCTGAGAAAGTGTTTTCGAAAATGCATGAAAACCTATTTTTTCAGTATTTGCACACATGTAAAAATAGTTGTGCTTACTAGCATTTAAGACTGCATCAATTGCGGAAACGTCTGGCATTGATATCAGTCCAGGAGGTAAGCCTTTATTTAGATACGTATTGTAGGGAGAGTCAATTTTTAAATCTACTGTTAATACTCTTTTAATCACCGTATTTTGTCCTTTTTTCTCCCGAATACAAAAGATTACTGTTGGATCTGCTTGTAAAGGCCATCCTTTTTTGAGTCTATTTAAGTACAAACCAGCAACAATGGGTCTTTCTGTTTTTTGAGCCGTTTCTTTTTGAACAATTGAAGCCAGTGTAATGACTTCTTTTTTTGTCAAATTCAGTTTTTTTGCTTTTTCAACTCTCTTATAATTCCAAAAAAGGAAGTATTCTTTCAACATTTTGTCACGAAACTTTTCTGCAGATATGGTCCAATAAACTTCATAACGATTCGGAATGAAAATACCTAAAACTGTTTTTTTATTGAAGTTGTTTTTCTTTAAAAAAGTAGGGTCTAAGAAAGCTTGGATCAATTGTGTAGAATCTGTTTCCACTTGTGCTGCAATTCTTTTCGCCAACTTCTCTAAGGTATCTTGATTGTTGAATGCTACTTTTACGGGAGTTTGGTTGCCGCTTCTTAATAGGTTGATAATGTCATTACTAGACATTCCTTCTTTTAAAACGTATTTACCAGGCTTTGGAAGGGTGAATTTTTTTTGAGATGCCACCCAATTAAATGCATCTTCACTTGCTAAAAAGGAAGAAATTTTCTTTTTTAAATCTAATAAATCATCACTAGATTCAATAAATATGCTGCCATTTTTGGTAATGTTATTAGCAAATATTCGATTGTAGTATTGAAAACTAATACTGGCTATTAATAAAATTGCAGCAATACCAATTGAAATTATTTTTTTATTCATTGATTAATTGAAATAAAACTTCGTTCTTAAATTTTCCTTCTGTGAATATCCAATCTCTTTTCTCTCCAGCCTTTACAAAACTATTTTTTTTGAATAATGAAATGCTTTGCAAATTGTCTATGGTAATATTCGCATATAATTGATGTAAGTTCAATTTGGAAAAGGCATACTTAATGATCAATTCCAATGCTTCAGAAGCAACTCCTTTTTCTTGAAATTTAGGATGTACCAAAATACCGATTCCAGCTCTTTGGTGTTGTGGATTAAAATCAAACAAATCGATCATACCCATTTGTTTCTTGGTTGTTTTTTCTTCGATTATAAGCCGTAATTGTTTGGCTTCAAAAATATCTAAGTGTGCATTTTCTATATACTGTTTTAAAACATATTTTGAAAATGGTGCTTGTGTGTGGCTAATTTCCCAAAAGGTTTCATTGTTTTCTATTTCGAATAGAAATTCTAAATCTTCTGGCTCTAAGGCACGTAGATTTATTTTCTGACCACATAGACTCATAGATTTCATTGCTTATTCAGGTAATTCTCTAAATATGTCATTTACAAAAGTCTTTTGACCTTGTTTAAATAAATTTAAACAATTAAAGTTTACGATGATTCCTTTAGGAGCTTTTAGTAAATGCATGTAGGTTAGTATTTGTGCTTCAAATATAGGTTGAATTTCTTTAACTGATTTTAAATCAACGACTAAACAATTTTGTATCAGTAAATCTACTCTTAATTTAGTATCTATTTCTTTTTCTCTATATCTGATTGGAACTTCTAATTCTGATTTAAAAGAAATTTTTTCGTATTTTAATTCTTCAATCAAACATTGATGGTAAACATGTTCTAATAATCCTGGATCTAATTCTTTATGAACATTTATACAACATCCAATTAAGGAATAAGTAAGGTCATTTAAATATTGTTTGGATATTCTCATGGCTTTTTTTGTACAAGATAATTAAAACAGTTGTATTTTTCTTTTTTCGATGTTTCTTTGTATTTAATTTGATTGAAAGCTAAATCTCTATGTCTCCTTTAAAAACAAATTCTGATGGACCTTTTAGAAATACATTGGTGTATTTCCCTTCGTTTTCATCAAAAGAAACTTGTAAGTCTCCTCCCATAACGGGTAATTTAATCCTTTGTTCTGTTGTTTTTTTTGTTTTATGCATGGCAATTGCAACGGCAGTTACTCCTGTGCCACATGCTAATGTCTCATTTTCAACTCCTTTTTCATAGGTTCTTACTTGAAATGTATTGTGATTCACTTGCTCCACAAAATTCACATTACTCCCTGGAGCTGGATACGAATTTCTAATCTTCCGACCCATTTCAAATACCGGATAGGTCTCTAAATTTTCAACCAATTCTATATGATGTTGTGTTCCTGTGTATGCAAAAACACTGTTTTCTTTTATGATTACTTCAGTTACATCAATCATTTGTAAAGCGACAATATCGTTTTCAATTTTCGCAAAATGACCACCATCAAAAGCGATGAAGTTTGTTTTTAATGTAATGATTTCTAAGTGATTTGCAAAAGCAACTGCACACCTGCCTCCATTTCCACAGAAAGTTTGACTACCATCTGCATTAAAATAAAGCATTCTAAAGTCGAAATCAGTATCATTTTCAATTAAAATAATCCCATCAGCACCAATACCAAAATTGCGATCACAGATTTTTAATATTACTGCTGTATTCTCTTTTGGAAATCGTTTTGATCTGTTGTCAATCATAACAAAATCGTTTCCGGTTCCTTGGTATTTGTAAAATGGTATCTTCATGACGACAAAGATAGCAATTTCAATAGGATTTTATAGTTGTTAAAAAAGGGTTAAAGTCCGTTAAAATGGCGTTAAACAAATTTTTCATCATTGTCAAAACTATATATTTGATTTCATAAAATTAAAAATCAAAATAATGAAGCATTTTTTTAGTTTTTTAGGAATGGCAATTTTAGGGGGTGTTCTTACTTTAAGTGGCTATAAAATTTTTATCGAAAAAGAGGTGGTACTGCATCAACCTTCTGAGGTATCAATGAATCCTATTAATTCAAATTTTAATCCAACTGTCCTAACTTCTTCTGCTATTGAAAATACCACAGATTTTACAACCGCAGCAAAAAGTACAGTGCATGCTGTAGTACATGTCAAAAATACCGCTTTAAGGACGCAAAAGAATCCGTGGGCAGAATTATTTTACGGAAACGGAAACAGATCTAGGAAATATGAACAAGTTGGAACTGGGAGTGGTGTAATTATTTCTCAAGACGGTTATATTGTTACCAACAATCATGTGATAGAAGGTGCTACGGACTTAGAAATTACGTTAAATGATCAAAAAAAGTATCCAGCAGAATTAATTGGTACAGATCCAAGTAATGACATTGCTTTGTTAAAGATTAATACTGACGTTGATTTGCCATACATTCCTTTTGCCAATTCTGATAATGTTCAAGTAGGGGAGTGGGTTTTGGCAGTTGGGAATCCATACAATTTAACATCAACAGTTACTGCAGGAATTGTAAGTGCGAAAGGTAGAGATCTAGAAGGCAATAGAAATATTGAATCTTTCATTCAAACAGATGCAGCGGTAAACCCAGGAAATAGTGGAGGTGCATTGGTAAATACCAGAGGAGAATTGATTGGTGTGAATACTGCAATTTCATCTAGAACAGGTTCTTTTGTAGGATATTCTTTTGCGGTACCTTCTAATATTGCCAAAAAAATTATTGATGATATCTTAGAATTTGGAACCGTGCAACAAGCAATTTTAGGGATTAATGTCGATACTACCTATGGTGAGGAGGGTGTAAAAGTTTCTGGAGTTTTAGAATCGACAGAAAATGCGCAAAACAATGGATTAAAAAAAGGGGATGTTATTATCAAGATAAATAATGTTAAAATCTCGAAGTTCTCAGATTTAAAAGGGCAATTAACTGCAAAAAGACCAGGAGAGTTTGTAAACGTTACCATTAATAGAGATGGAGAAATTTATATTAAAAAAGTAAAACTATCTAAATCTATAGAAAGACACATCTCCTCCGTATTTCAATGGGAGTTAAAAGCTATTTCAAAAAATGAAAAGAAGAAAAGAGGAGTTAAGTATGGCGTTAAAATTATTAAAACGGGTAAAGATGGAGTAGATAACAATTTAAAAGGTTTTATTATTACAAAAATTAATAACCAAGAAGTAAGCAATGCAAAAGAAGCCGTCCGTTTACTAGATAACTTAGCAAGTAACAGATATAGAATTATTATAGAAATGATTACTTTAACAGGCGAATCTGAAAAATTTATTTATCGATAAAGAGAACACTATTTTAACGATTAAAGTCCTGATGAAAGTCAGGATTTTATGCTTTAATAATTTTAACGAAATCGATTTCGTGTTTTGAAATAAAAGAAATACTTTTGCCAGAAATTAAATAATTTTAGTATCCGATGGCAACAATAATTAATTATGAAACAGAAGTTTTGTCGCAAGCACAAAACAGAAAAGTAACCGTAGAATTTATCAATATCGTACATAGTTTGTGGTATGATAAAGCCATTGAATTGGTCTTGTTTAGGAATCCTTTAGTAGATAAAAGAGCTGGAGAGGTTTTAAATTTAATCAACTATGCAAAAGAGTTTGTTAGCAAACCAATAACGATCTTAGATGCTTTAGATATTGCAAAAGCAATTCAGCAATTAGACTTACCAACATCAAAACTAGATATAGGAAAACTGGCTTATGAATATTATTTAAACCCAAAAAGAAGTACCGATAAAGTTGCTTTTGTAAAACATCAATTAAGAGACGTAAAAGAAATTGAAAACGCAACACCCAAAGACGTTGTCTTATATGGTTTTGGTAGAATTGGACGTTTATTAGCCCGAGAACTAATGACCAAAATGGGCAAAGGTTCTCAATTAAGACTGAGAGCAGTTGTTACCCGTGGTGAAATTAATAAAACAGTACTAGAAAAGAGAGCTTCTCTGTTAAGCATTGATTCCGTTCATGGAGATTTTTTAGGCACTGTAGAAACAGATATTGAAAACAATGCATTAATTATTAATGGCACAACGGTCAATATGATTGCAGCCAAACAACCGGAGGATATTGACTATACCAAATATGGAATTAACAATGCCTTAATTATAGACAATACAGGAGCATATAGAGACAAAGAAGCCTTAAGTAGGCACTTAGTTCCTAACGGAGCAAGTAAAGTTTTATTAACAGCCCCAGCAAGAGGAATTCCAAATATTGTGCATGGCGTCAACCATTTAAAGTATCACCCAGACAACGTATCTATTTTTTCAGCTGCCTCCTGTACAACCAATGCCATTACACCCGTTTTAAAAGTTTTAGAAGATAATTTTGGAATAAAAAAAGGGCATCTAGAAACCATTCACGCCTATACAAATGATCAAAACTTAGTAGATAATATGCACAGTAAGTACCGAAGAGGTAGAGCTGCAGCATTAAATATGGTGATTACAGAAACAGGAGCAGGGAAAGCTGTTGCAAAAGCATTACCCGCCTTAGCAGGAAAATTAACCTCAAATGCAATTCGTGTTCCTGTACCCAATGGATCTTTAGCCATTTTAAACCTCCAATTAAAAACAGAAGTAACCACAGAAACCCTAAATGCTATTATGAAACAATATGCGTTAGAAGGAGATCTGGTAGAGCAAATAAAATATTCGTTAGATAACGAACTGGTTTCTTCCGATATTATTGGCACAACAGCTCCTTCAATTTTTGATAGCAAGGCTACCATTACAGACAAAGAAAGTATTGTTATTTATGTTTGGTATGACAATGAATATGGCTATTCACATCAAGTAATGCGTTTGGCAAAACACATTGCAAAAGTGAGAAGATATACCTACTATTAGTCTTCCAATCTTGTGTTTTCAACATAGTAAACACTTCTTATAAAAACCTGAAAAAATTTTGTTTCGGGTTTTGTTTTAGAAGCAATTTCCTGCTTTCACTTCTCGCTTCACGCAAAAAAGCGTGAGAGCTCAAACAAGTCGTTCAATCAGGGCTAAACTTGTTTGCCAATTTATAGAAATCGAAAGGAATATGGAAACTCAATTTTCTCTGTGTCGAAGACAGTTATAAAATTAAACTTTTCCTTAAATTAGCAATTCAAAGAAACCCAATGAAATTATTTTTATCATTTATAGCAATTGTATTTACAATGGTTACTTTAAGCGCACAAGAAAAATTACCCTTTTATGAAATTCCAGCAACAGCAGAAACCTATACAACTCAAAATGTATTAGGAAGAATGATTGACGGTTTAGGATTTCGCTATTATTGGTCTACACAAGGATTGCGATTAGAGGATTTGGCTTATCAGCCAAAAGGAGCAGGAAGAACAAGCCAACAAACGATTACCCATTTATACGATTTGTCAACCGTTTTAATCAGATTGACAAAAACAGATTTTCCTCAGAAAAAGGAAAAAGCAACAATGAATTTTACAGTAATGAGAACCCAAACATTATTGAATTTACAGGCCTTAAGCAATCGTGTAAAAACAAGTAAAGATGTTTCAGAATTTGATACAGTTAAAGACGGGAAAGTGACCATTCCATTGTATAATTTAATAAACGGTCCCATTGCCGATGCCATTTGGCACACAGGACAAGTAGCAAGTTTTAGACGCTCTTCTGGCAATCCAATCAATTCAAAAATCAATCAATTCACAGGTACTGTAAGCGAATAAAGACAATGACAATTCAACAAAAAATAGCAGCACTTCGCGACCAATTACGCCAGTACAATCATAATTATTATGTATTGGACAATGCTACAATTTCCGATTACGAATTTGATATTAAACTAAAAGAATTAGAAGCCTTAGAAGTGGAGCATCCGCAATTTCTTGATGCAAACTCACCAACTCAAAGAGTAGGAGGTGGAATCACAAAGAACTTTGAAACGGTTACCCATAAAACCAGAATGTATTCTTTAGACAATTCGTATTCCAAAGAAGATTTATTAGATTGGGAAACAAGAGTGCAAAAAGTGTTAGGAACCGATGCTCTTGAATTTACATGCGAGTTAAAATACGATGGAGCCTCCATAAACTTAACCTTTGAAAACGGCCAGTTTATAAAAGCAGTAACTCGGGGAGATGGTTTTCAAGGAGATGATGTTACCAAAAATATCAAAACAATTCGTTCCATTCCATTACTACCAAACGGAGATTTTGTTTCCAACTTTGAAATGCGTGGCGAAATTGTTTTGCCTTTAGACGGGTTTCGAGAAATGAATTTAGCACGAGCTGCAAATGGAGAAGAAGAATATAAAAACCCAAGAAACACGGCAAGTGGAAGTTTAAAATTACAAGACAGTGCTGAAGTAGCAAAGCGTCCATTAGACTGTTTGTTATATCAAGTACTTACCGAAGAAAGGAAATACAAAACACATTTTGAAAGTTTAGAAAATGCCAGAAAAGTAGGGTTTAAAGTGCCAAAAACAATTGCGCTTGCAAAATCGATATCAGCAGTTTTTGACTTTGTAAACCATTGGGATGTAGAGCGTTACAATTTACCTTATGAAACGGACGGTATTGTCATAAAAGTGAATAATTTACAGCAGCAAGAAGAGTTAGGATATACTGCAAAAGCACCAAGGTGGGCCATTGCTTATAAATTTAAATCGGAACAGGTTTCCACAATTTTACATGAGATTACCTATCAAGTTGGGCGTACAGGCGCTATTACACCCGTAGCAAATTTAGCCCCCGTTCAATTAGCAGGAACCACGGTAAAGCGTGCTTCATTGCACAATGCAGATCAAATAGAAAAATTAGATATTCGATTAAACGATACGGTGTTTGTAGAAAAAGGTGGTGAGATTATCCCAAAAATTATAGCAGTCGATTTTGCAAAACGATCACCAGATTCTAAACCTACTTTATACGCTACAAAATGCCCAGAGTGCGATTCAGATTTAGTAAGAACAGCAGGAGATGCAAAACATTACTGTCCCAATGAGTTTGGATGTGCACCTCAAATTACGGGGAGAATCCAGCACTTCATTTCAAGAAAAGCCATGGATATTGATGGGTTAGGAGGAGAGACCGTCGATTTATTGCGCAAAGAAAAATTGATTTCTAGCTATGCTGATTTATATGATTTAACGGAATCACAGATAATTCCATTAGAAAGAATGGCTGCGAAGTCTGCACAAAATATGGTTGCAGGAATTGAAAAATCAAAAGAAATACCCTTTGAAAAAGTATTGTTTGCTCTTGGAGTTCGATTTGTAGGAGAAACTGTTGCAAAGAAATTAGCCAAACACTTTAAGTCGATTGATAATTTAATGGCTGCAAATTTTGAAACCTTAGTTTCAGTAGATGAAATTGGTGACAGAATTGCACAAAGTATTTTAGATTTCTCAAATGACCTAAGTAACATTCAACTCATCGATCGTTTGAAACAATACGGAGTTCAATTAGCGGTTTCTGCTGAAAGTTTAGAAAATCAGACAAACAAACTGGAAGGTAAAATCTTTGTGGTCTCGGGCATTTTCTATGAATTATCTAGAAACGAACTTAAAAAAGCAATTGAAGACAATGGAGGGAAAGTAAGTTCGTCAATTTCTAAAAAAACAAATTTTATTGTTGCGGGCGATAATATGGGGCCAAGTAAATTGGCCAAAGCCCAAGACCTCGGCGTTGCAATTATTTCTGAACAAGATTTTATGGATATGATTGATTAAAGTGCTTTTAAATTGAAGGTATTTTATTAAACCAAAATAGTAGTTCCTTCTGAATCTTTTTTATTGTTTTCATCAAAATAGAAGTCAACCCTACCTAAATTAATTCCGTAAGCACCTACCTGATTCACCAACATGTTTTTGTTGTCACTGTTCCTTACAATCGTTGGTTTAGGTAAAAAAGTATGGGTGTGTCCACCAATAATTAAATCAATGTTTTTTGTGTTTTTTGCTAAATTTAAATCAGAAATTTTAGTTGGATTTCGTTTATAAAAATAACCTAAATGCGAAAGACAAATGACCAAATCACACTGTTCCTCTTCTTTTAAAATTCGACTCATGTCTTGTGCAATTTCTAAAGGATCAAGATACTTCGTTTCTTTGTACATTTTAGGATCTACCAAAGCTTCTAGTTCAATACCTAGACCGAAAATTCCAATTTTAACCCCATCTTTCAATATGATTTTGTAAGGTTTTACATGGGTATCTAAGACGGTATTTTTAAAATCGTAATTAGCAGAAACAAAATCGAACTTCGCATTTGGTAATTGTTTGTACAGACCTTCAATTGAGTTGTCAAAATCGTGATTTCCAATGGTTGCAACATCATATTTTAGCATACTCATTAACTTAAATTCTAACTCACCTCCAAAATAATTAAAGTAAGGGGTTCCTTGAAAAATATCTCCAGCGTCTAATAATAATGTATTTGCGTTTTCTTTGCGAATACGCTCCACCAAAGTAGCTCTTCTGGCTACCCCGCCTTTGTTTGCGTGTCTGTGGTGTGATGCCTCAAAAGGTTCAATTCTACTGTGTGTATCATTGGTGTGTAGAATGGTGATGTGTTTCTTTTTTTTTGTGAAGCTGGGCAATGTTAAGCCACCAACAGAAGTTAGAATTGCAGCAGCAGCAGTTTGATGTAAAAATTTTCTTCTCTCCATTTTAGTTGAGTATTACGCGATTATCTAAGGAAGTTCTCAGGGTGTCCAAACTTTTAAATTCGTCGATGATTGCATGCCGCATTTTGTAATCTGTTTTGAACAATGAAATAGGATTCTTAAAAAAATCCATTTTATCTCCACCACTTTGTAAATAATCAGAAGTTAAAACAAAGTAGTTTTTTGTAAGGTCAAATTTTTGGTTATTGATCTTTAATTGATAGCTTTTGTCAGTATTGATGAGCAATTCAATATTTTTAGAAAGTGGATGCGCACTTTTGTTTTTGATAAAATAATCGACCAATTCGGCTACTTTTTTTCCAGAAAGTTCTACAACGACTAGGCTATTTTCAAAAGGCATTAATTCAAAGGGGTTTTTATTTGTTACGGTTCCTTTAGAAATACTTGCTCTAATTCCTCCATAGTTAAACATTGAAAAATCAATTTCTTTTCCAGTACGTTCTTTGAAAATTACGTTTGTTCTTTCGTAGCATAAGTCGGCGAGCAGATTCCCTAAAGAGCTTTGCAATTTTCCATCGTATCGGTTAATATTTTTTGGAGCATACGAAATTACAGTGTTTATTTCTGTAATCATTTTATTTTTGTAGGGTGCTATTCGTTTTTTGTATGCTGGATTCTCTGCAAAAGTACTGTCAATTGAAATTATTTCTGCAGTTGTTTTTACAAGGTGAAGGGTTTTTTTTTCACATTCAACAAACAATAAAAGTAGACTGAAAACAAGAAGTGCTTTTTTCATAGATTTGGTAAGCTCTTTTTAATTAAATTTGTTCCAGCTAATTTAAGCTATTATCAATTACAGCAAATGATTTTTTCTAAAATTAAAAAATATTTTTTACAAAAAGAAATTCAGCAATCTTTCAAAATAAGCAAAAGAGTTGTTGCCAATAACAAAATAAAAAACATTGGTATTTTAACAACAATGGTGTTGAATGATGTTTATGGATTTGAAGAAAAGGTTAAAAAAGTATTTCCAAAACATCGAAGTGTTAACTGGTATTGTTTTAGAGAATTTTACAAGGGTGACGAAAAATCGTTTCATCATTTTTCTAACAATGATTTTAATTGGAAAGGGAAAATTAATGATGTTAGCTTACAAATTTTTGTAGACACTCCTTTTGATGTGTTGATTTGTTATTTTGATACAAACCATGTTTTTTTAGAAAGTCTAGTCAATCAATCCTTGGCAAGTTTTAAAATAGGTTTTTCAAATGTCAATCAATCTTTGTTTGATTTAGAAATTTCAGAACGTATTGAAAATGTCGATATTTTTCATACTGAGCTTAAAAAATATCTTCAAATTTTGGGGAGTATTGAAGTCTCATAATTCAACAAAAAAAAAGATGTTGTCTAAATATAGTGTTTAGAAATTTTGATTGCTTTTTGTGACAAATAATTTAATATTTTTGTACTCAAATAAACTTAAAAAAATAATGCAAAAATTTGTAGGAACAGGAGTTGCTTTGGTAACACCATTTAAAATTGATAAAAGTGTCGATTTTGAGGCGCTTATAAAATTGGTTAATTTCAATATTGATAATGGTGTAGATTACCTCGTCATCAATGGAACAACTGGTGAAAGTGCTACGGTTACACCTGAAGAAAAATTAAAAGTAATTGAAGTAATTGTGACAGCCAATAAAGGTAGATTACCATTGGTTTTAGGTGTTGGTGGTAATAATACTACAAGTGTTGTTAATGAATTAGAAACAAGAGATTTTTCTAACATAGATGCAATTTTAAGCGTAACTCCATATTACAGCAAACCAACACAGGAAGGTTTTTATCAGCATTTTAAAGCCATATCAGAAGTGTCACCAGTCCCAATAATTCTATATAATGTCCCTGGAAGAACTGCAAAAAATATGTCTGTTGAAACAACTTTACGTTTGGCAAACGATTTTAAAAATATTATTGCCGTTAAAGAAGCAGGAAATAACACACAACAATATTTAGAGTTGATTAAAAACAAACCCTCAAACTTTTTAATTATCTCTGGAGACGATGATTTGGCATTGGCAATAACCCTAGCAGGTGGTTCTGGTGTGATTTCAGTGATTGGACAAGCTTTTCCCAAAGTGTTTTCAGAAATGATTCAGTTAGGTTTGGAGGGAAAAAATAAAGAAGCCTACCAATTGCATTTTCAATTAATGGATGTTGTCGATTATATTTTTGAAGAGAATAATCCAGCAGGAATCAAAACAGTTTTGCAAGAATTAAAGATCACTTCAAATGAAGTCCGTCTGCCGTTGGTAAAAGCAAGTGTCGACTTGCAGTCTAGAATTGCTTCGTTTGTAACTAATTTTTAAAAAGAAAAGCGACTATTTACGCCACAGAACTTCTATACTAAAGAAATAATTTTTGCGTTGTCTGTAGTCTGAATACTAAGATTAACAAAGTTTTAGTACCCAATGTTGTCTTTTTATGGTGTTTTTTATGCATTATTGCAAAACACAGTTAAGAGTGTTAAAAAATCGTTTTATTAATCCATATTTAATTAGTAATTTTGCCCGATGCAAAAAATTAAAAATTTAGCTTGCTTATTAGTACTTTGTTCAATGTTATTCTCTTGTGGAGAATATCAAAAAGTACTCAACAAAGGTTCTGAAGAAGAACAATATAAAATGGCTGTCAAACTATACGAATCTCAAAAGTATAGAAAGGCGTTGCGCTTGTTTGAAAAAGTAACTCCATATTATAGGGGGAAGCCTCAGATGGAAAGAATCCAGTTTATGGTTGCGCAATCTAACTTTAATGAAAAGAGCTACACAACAGCGGGCTATTATTTTGATCGATTTGCAAACAATTACCCAAAAAGTTCAAAAAAAGAGGAAGCCTCTTTTTTATCTGCATATAGCTATAAATTAGCGTCTCCAGTTTTTAGTTTAGATCCTACAGATACTAACAAAGCATTAGAAGCTTTTCAAGGTTTTATAAACGCCTATCCAGATTCAGAAAAACTTCCCGAAGCAAATAAACATTATGCAGAGTTGAGAATAAAGTTGCAGGAAAAATCTTTTGAAATTGCAAAAACATATTATAGAACTGCCGATTATGATTTAAGAAATTACAAAGCGGCAATTCAGGCTTTCGATAACTTATTATCGGACTATTTAGGTTCGGAGTTTAAAGAAGAAGCGCTACTTTATCGTTTAAAAGCTGCGCATGACTTTGTTTTAAAAAGTTATGATAGAAGAAAACTAGAACGAATAAAAGATGCAGTAGGTGCCTACGACAAATTGAAGAGGAACTTCCCAGAATCTAAATATTTAGAAGAAGCTAATGAAATGTTAGCTACCTTACAAAAAGAGCAAACAAGAGTAGAGGACTTAGTGCAAAAAGGGAAATTAGAAATTACACAAAAAAGTAAATAACAATCATGGATTATAAAGAAACTAAAGCTGCTGTAAGTACTGTTACTTATGACAAAAAAGAAATTGAAGCGCAGACAGAAAACATCTACGAAGCGATTTCAATTATAGCAAAAAGAGCGACTCAAATCAATAACGATTTAAAGACAGAATTAGTTGATAAATTAGATGAGTTTGCTACTTACAATGATAGTTTAGAAGAAGTTTTTGAAAACAAAGAACAAATTGAAGTTTCTAAATTTTATGAAAGGTTACCAAAGCCAACAGCTTTAGCTGTAGAAGAATGGTTGAACGATAAAGTATATCACAGAACACCAGAAACAGAATAATATGTCTGTTTTAAGCGGTAAAAAAGTGTTATTAGGTATCACTGCTGGAATTGCCGCTTACAAAACGGCAAGTTTAGTCCGCTTATTTATAAAACTAGGCGCAGAAGTTCAAGTAATTATGACACCTGCGTCTAAAGATTTTATTACCCCCCTTACACTTTCCACACTTTCCAAAAACCCTGTTCATTCTACTTTTTATGATAAAGAAGCAGAAAATGAACTCTGGAACAATCATGTAGACTTAGGGCTTTGGGCAGATATTATGGTCATTGCACCTGCCACTGCAAATACCCTTTCAAAAATGACAAATGGTGTTTGTGACAACTTGCTGTTAGCAACCTATTTGTCTTCTAAATGTTCCGTTTATTTTGCTCCGGCAATGGATCTGGATATGTACATTCATCCATCAACAAAGAATAATTTAGATAAATTACAAAGTTTTGGAAATGTTATGATTCCTGCAACTTCCGGCGAACTCGCAAGTGGCTTAGTAGGAGAAGGAAGAATGGCTGAACCAGAAGATATTGTATCTTTTATAGAAAAAGATCTTCTAGATAAACTGCCTTTAAAAGGAAAAAAATTGTTATTAACTGCAGGGCCTACATACGAAGCGATCGATCCTGTACGTTTTATAGGAAATCATTCGTCAGGGAAAATGGGGTTTGCAATTGCAAAAACAGCGGCAAATTTAGGGGCAGAAGTTATATTGATAGCTGGACCAAGTGCACAAACAATTCAACATTCATTTGTAAAAAGAATTGATGTGAAGTCTGCGGAGGAAATGTATACTGAAGCTCATAAATATTTTAAAGAATCAGATATTGCGATACTTTCTGCTGCCGTTGCAGATTATCGACCCAAAAATGTGGCTACTCAGAAAATAAAAAAGAAGGATGCAAGCATCGAAATTGTTTTGGAAAAAACAAAAGATATTTTAGCTTCTTTAGGTGAAATTAAAGAACACCAATTGTTAGTTGGTTTTGCTTTGGAAACAAATAATGAGGAGGAAAACGCGATAGGCAAGTTGAAAAAGAAAAATTTAGACCTCATTGTTTTGAATTCTTTACAAGATAAAGGTGCTGGTTTTGCAACAGATACCAATAAAATTACTATTATTGATAAAGATTTGAGCATGCAGACATTCGGATTGAAGTCTAAAGATGCAGTAGCTCAAGACATTATGAATGCTATTGTCGCCAAATTATAAGTGTAACTTATAGTCTTTATAGCAGTTGAGAATTCTTGTATATTTTAGGTGATAACACTGCTTAAACTTGATATAAAACTAAAAAAATGCAACAAAAAATAGCCCTTTTCTTTCTGTTTTTTTTAACCTTTAGTATTAATGCACAAGAACTAAATTGTTTGGTGACTGTAAATTCAGCACAAGTTCAAGGTTCTAATGTGCAGGTGTTTAAAACCCTGCAAAGTTCTTTGTCTGAGTTTATAAATCAAACAAAATGGACTGATAAAGAAGTAAAGGTGGAAGAGCGAATTAATTGTGCCATGAATATTATTATCACCTCAAGAGATAATAATACCTTCCAAGCATCTATTCAAGTACAATCTACAAGACCCGTTTATGGAACTACTTATGATTCTCCGATCTTAAACATAAGAGATGAGAAATTTTCTTTTACTTACAATGAATTTGATCCGTTTATCTACAATCCGAATTCTTTTGATAGCAACTTAATTTCTACTATTGTTTTCTATACCAATATTATTATAGGTGCAGACGCAGATACTTTTAAAAAGTATGGCGGAGAAAAATATCTAAAAGAAGCGCAAAATGTAATGTTGCAAGCCCAACAAAGTGGCATTCAATCCTGGCAAAATGTGGTAGGAAAGCAAAATCGTTTTTTATTGATTGATAATTTTTTATCACCAAAGCTAAAAAACTACAGGACGATCTTGTATGATTATCACCGCAAAGGATTTGATAATTTGCATAAAAATGAACGGACTGCAAAACAAGCGATCGAAAACAGTTTAATTTCTTTGGAATCAATTTATAATAAAACCGTTGGAAATTATCTCATTCGTTTGTTTTTAGATGCCAAATCTGATGAAATTGTGAATCTATACTCCGGAGGAAGCAAAACACAAAAGACTTCATTAGCGGCCAAAACACTTCGTAAAATTTCTCCAAACAACAACGCAAAATGGCGTAGGTTAGATTAAGGCTGTTTTATTTTTATAAAAATAAGTAGTATTTACATCTAATATAATTGCTAATTTTATGAGTGTATCTATTTTTAGTGTTGTTTTTCCACTTTCTAATTTGTGATATTCAACTTGTCCAATTCCTAATTGAATTCCTACATATTCCTGAGAGTATTCTTTCTTTAGACCTCGTTTTTTCAACGTCTCCCATCTTTTATCGTTACTCATTAAAATTATTAACATAATTTTATTTTTATTTCTTTATTTTTTAAATAATATATTTTAAATTTATTGTTTTAAGGATAATTTCACTGAAATCAATTTGTCTTAAAAGTAATGATTTATAACTTTTAAGTAATTGACTTGCTTGTTTTTCTTTTATAGGATTATCTAAAAAATAATGATAGACCATCATTTATGTTAAGTGGTCTTGGTATGAATGAATTTAAAAAAAAAATGAAACAACAAATATTTCCCAAAGAAATTTTAGAAAGCACCTTAGAGGTACATCAGTTTAAGCACACCAATAAGAGTAAAATTATTTATACCATTATTTTGTTGACCTTAGTTACTGCGTTAATTTCTTTGCCTTTTATCAATGTTACTATTTATAACACTTCACAAGGACTTATTAGACCTGAAAAGGAAAGAATACTTTTAGAAAGTAGTAATAGTGGGAAAGTAATTTTTCATCAGATAAGAAATAATCTTCAAGTAAAAAAAGGAGACACCTTATTACTGATAAATAATTTATCAATTACTCAAAAAATTAATACGATTACAAGCTTAATAAGTGAAACCAAAAATTTTGTAGAAGATTTAAAACTATTATCTAGTCAAAAAAGGACTGCTAATAAATTACAAACTTTAAAATATAAACAAGAATTTAACTTTTATCAACAAAAATTGAATGAATTAAATACTCGATTTCAAAAAATAAATGAAGATTATAATCGGAATCAAAAATTATTTGATAAAGGAGTAATAGCTAAAGTAGAACTAAATAATAGCAAACTAGAATATGATTTATCTTTAAATGCTATTTATCAATATAAGAAACAACAAAACAGTAATTGGCAAGCAGAATTAGTTAACCTACAAAACCAATTAAAAGAATTAGAAAACAATCAAGTACAACTAGAAGAAACGAATAACTTATCTATTATTAAAGCTCCAATTTCAGGAACTTTATTAAATGTAAAAGGAATTGAAAAAGGAAGCTTTATTCAAAATGGAATTCAATTAGCAGAAATTTCTCCCAAATCAGATTTAATTGTAGAATGTTATATAAACCCGATTGATATTGGTTTATTAAAAAAAGAAAATATAGTAAATTTTCAAGTGAGTGCTTTTAATTATAATCAATGGGGTTTAGCCAATGGAAAAATCGAAGAAATTGGCAATGATGTACAAATGATTAACAATACACCAATGTTTAAAGTTTTATGTTCATTAGACCAAAATTTTCTGCAGCTAAAAAATGGATTTAAAGGACATCGAATTTAAAAATGTTGCTTTTAGATACGGAACAAGAGTACAAGTTTTTACAGACTTTAACTTAAAAATTAAAAAAGGAAATATTACAGCAATTGTTGGAGAAAGTGGTTCTGGTAAATCTACATTAATATCTTTATTACAAAATTTATATCCTATTCAAAAAGGAGGTATTACTATTGGAGATTTAGATTTAAAATATATTCAGCACGAAAGTTTGCGAGAATTGGTGAGTGTTGTGCCTCAAAAAATAGATTTGTTTGCTGGTAATGTAATTGATAATATTGCAGTAGGAGATTTCGCTCCGAATATGGAGTTGATTATAGATATTTGTAAGTCTATTGGAATTTTAGAATTTATAGAAAGTTTGCCAAATGGTTTTAATACGTATTTAGGGGAAAATGGAGCAACACTTTCTGGAGGTCAAAAACAACGAATTGCTATTGCAAGGGCTTTGTATAAACAGCCAGAAGTTTTAGTACTGGACGAAGCCACCTCTTCTTTAGATTCTACTTCAGAAAATTATATTCAAAAAGCAATTGAAAGGTTGCGGATAGAAAATAAAACAATCATCATTATTGCCCATCGTTTAAGCACCGTAATTAATGCAGACGAAATTGTAGTACTTCAAAATGGAAAGGTGTTGGAAAAAGGAAATCACAAAGAGTTATATACTTCCAAAGGGAATTATTATAATTTATGGCAACAACAGATGCCAAAATTGAATTAAGATAATTCTACTTTCAATGTTCAATTCTTCAATTTTAATTCACTAATTTTATCTTCTAAAAATGAAAGAATTTTGTTGAGTTCCATTTCCATAAATAATTACGCACTAATCAATCATTTACATATTGATTTTTCATCCGGTTTGTCTATTATTACAGGAGAAACAGGAGCAGGAAAATCCATTTTATTAGGAGCTTTAGGTTTGGTTCTAGGGAATAGAGCCGATTTGTCTGCCTTAAAAGATAATTCAAAAAAATGTATTGTAGAAGCAAAGCTAGCAGTTGGAACCTATGAACTACAAGCCTTTTTTGAGGATGCCGATTTAGATTATGAACAGGATACCATTATTCGAAGAGAAATCTTGCCTTCAGGAAAGTCTCGTGCTTTTATAAACGACACCCCTGTTACTTTAGCTGTATTAAATGCCTTAAAGGTGAAATTGATGGACGTGCATTCACAGCATCAAACAAGTGAACTGTCTGATGTGAATTTTCAATTTACCATTATCGATGCACTTTCTAAGAATCAAACAAAAATAAGTTCTTACAAAAGAGGTTTACAGCAGTTAAATACTCTTAAAAAAGAATTGCTCCAAATTGAAGAAGTGCAACGAGAAGCAAACCAACAATATGACTACAACCTTCATCTTTTTCAAGAGTTAGAAGCAGCGAGTTTGGTAGATAACGAACAAGCAACACTAGAAACTTCTTTAGAGAAACTTAATAATATAGAAGAAATTCAGTTGCATTTGTCGGAAGCATTGACGTTAACGACCAATGATGAAATAGGGATTCAAAGCTTATTAGCATCTGTAGAAAGTAAGCTTCAAAAAGTAGCCCCTTTTTCAGAAGAATACGAAGCAATTTCAGTACGAATTTCGAGCCTTAAAATTGAATTGGATGATCTTGTTGGAGAGTTAGAAAATGCAAACGAACATTTGGAATTCAATCCTATTGAGGCAGAGAAAATTAATGATAGACTTCAGCTAATCTATAATTTACAAAAAAAACATTATGTAAATTCGATTGCTGACCTATTAACGCTTCAAGTAACACTTTCAGAAAAGTTATTACAGAAAGAAAATGCTGAGGAGCATATTACAGCAAAGAAAAAAGAAATTGAAGCCATTGCAGAAAAGCTAGACAAAGTTGC
>TARA_B110000208_G_scaffold30168_1_pt1 | contig 32002 bp, 32 predicted proteins | sample TARA_B110000208 | Tara Oceans TARA_B110000208 (sample SAMEA4397426) | marine metagenome | biome: Polar Biome; feature: [SRF] surface water layer (ENVO:00010504); material: water (ENVO:00002006), including particulate matter (ENVO:01000060) such as... | depth 5 m
TTAAAACAGTTCCATTTAATTTTCCTTTCGTGTAACTTTCTTCAGACAATACGTTTCCGTTTGCAAAATAATAACGCCATTTCCCAGCTCTTTTTCTGAACAGCATCTTGCCCTTGCTTTGTAAAAGTCCTTTTAAACTGTAAAACTCAACAAAAACGGTATCGTTCGCTGCCGTATATTTTTTGATGGCTACTGGAAATTTTGAAGATTTACTGTCATAAAACTTAAAAACACCAATCTCTTTTCCATTTTTAAAAGTCCCTTGGTACCGTATTCGTTTATTTGAGTGGTATTTTTTCCAAAGACCTGTTGGTTTATTATTTTTATCAAATTGATTTATTTTTTGAGCAATCAGTTCTTTGCTTGAAAAAAAACTAGCAAAAAACACAAAAACAAAAAACAGTCTTTTTATATTTATCATTTCAATATAACTTTAAAACAAATATACAGTAATCGTGTCAAAATCGGATTTTCTTTTTTTAGTAGCCCAACTTAATAATATGGAAAACCCAAAAAGGGAAAACCGACAAAGAGTGGCTAATATTGTATTGGATGATCAAAATTTATTCAAATATCTAATTGCAATTGCATTTGAAGTTGATGATAAAGTTTCCATTAAAGCTGCCTGGGTTTTAGAATGGATTTGTACACACCATCATTTAGAATGGATGCTTCCCCATTTAGAAGAATTTTCTCTTAAAATCTCAACCTTGAAATTTGATAGTGCGATTAGACCTTGTGCAAAGATTTGTGAACATTTGGCAAAAGCTTATTTTTCAAAACAAGAAAATGACTTCCAAAAAAGGATGACGGATACACAAATTAACACCATTATTGAAACGGGTTTTGATTGGCTAATAACACCTCAGAAAATTGCTGTAAGAGCTTATACAATGAATACCTTGTATTTGTTTGGGTTGAAAAAGGACTGGATTCACCCCGAACTTTCACATCTAATTAGTACTAAAATAATACACGAAAGTAAGGGCTGTAAAGCACGAGGGTCCTATGTGTTACATTTGATAGAAAAACATCAAAAATCAGGTTTATAAATGTGATGAAATCCTTATTTTTGTAATTCACAACAGAATTATAAAATGAGCCTTACACAACTAAATGCCATCTCCCCTATTGATGGGCGTTACAGAAATAAAATAGCAAAATTAGCCAACTACTTCTCTGAAGAAGCATTGATAAAATACAGAGTTCGCGTAGAAATAGAGTATTTTATTGCGCTCTGCGAAATCCCATTACCCCAGTTAGTTGATTTTAATCCTACTCTTTTTGATGAATTACGTAAAATTTATACTGATTTTACGACAGCCGATGCGCAAAAAATAAAAGACATTGAAAAAGTAACAAATCATGATGTAAAAGCGGTTGAATATTTTATCAAAGAAAAATTTGACGCACTTAATCTTCAAGAATACAAAGAGTTTATTCATTTTGGATTGACTTCTCAAGACATAAACAATACTGCAATTCCACTTTCAATTAAAGAAGCGATGAGCGAAGTATATGTGCCTCATTATTTGGAGGTTTTAGAAAGGCTACAGGAATTAGTCATTGAGTGGAAAGACATTTCTATGTTAGCAAGAACTCATGGTCAGCCCGCATCTCCGACAAGGTTGGGGAAGGAAATTGATGTTTTTGTAGTGCGTTTAAAAGAACAATTTAATCTATTAACAGCCATTCCTACAGCTGCTAAATTTGGGGGTGCTACTGGAAATTTCAACGCCCATAAAGTAGCGTACAAAAACATTGATTGGAAAGCTTTTGGAAGTTCTTTTGTACAAAACACACTAGGCATGCAGCACTCTTTTCCAACGACACAAATAGAACATTACGATCACATGGCTGCGATGTTTGATACTTTAAAACGTATCAACACCATCATTATCGATTTAAATAGAGATTTCTGGACCTACGTTTCCATGGATTATTTCAAACAAAAAATTAAAGCAGGTGAGGTAGGTTCATCAGCAATGCCACATAAAGTAAATCCAATTGATTTTGAAAATTCTGAAGGAAATTTAGGATTGGCAAATGCAATTTTCGAACATCTATCTGCAAAATTACCCGTTTCTCGTTTGCAAAGAGATTTAACAGATAGTACCGTTTTAAGGAATGTTGGTGTTCCGTTTGGACATACCATTATTGCGTTTACCTCTACATTAAAAGGATTGAATAAATTACTATTAAACAAAGAAAAGTTTGCACAAGATCTTGAAAATAACTGGGCGGTTGTTGCAGAAGCCATTCAAACCATTTTAAGAAGAGAAGCCTACCCAAACCCATATGAAGCTTTAAAAGGATTGACAAGAACCAATGAAAAAATCAATCAGCAATCAATTGCAAATTTCATTGACACCTTAGAAATATCAGTAATAATCAAAGAAGAATTAAAGGCAATTACGCCTGCAAATTATACAGGAATTTAATGAAGTATTTATTTAGTATTTTAATACTTACGATTGTGCTTTCATCTTGTGAAACTGCGATAAAAGACAATTCAGATCAATTTAAAACGGGTGTTTTTGAAATTCCTTCAGGAAAAGGTTTTGTGAAAGAAACCATTATCCGAAAAGATAGTATCCAAATTAGCAAATATGGAAATCAAATAGACACTTTGTCCATAAAGTGGAAAAATAATTTTTTCTATACCTTACGCTACATAAACCCAAAAACGGACTTACAAAAGGACCCGATGTTTGTACAAATTAACACGATTAATAAAGACGGTTATGATTTTACTGTAAAAATTGGATTTTCAAAATTCTCTAAAAAAGGGACGATTTTAAAATTGAAATAATATGGAATTATTTTTACAAGCAGATACTTGGATTGCGCTACTAACTTTAACCTTTTTGGAAATTGTTTTAGGGATCGATAATATTATTTTTATATCGATTGCAGCAAACAAACTCCCAAAAGAAAAAAGAAAAAGAGCCACAAATATAGGTCTTGTATTGGCGATGTTTTTACGAATTATATTACTGTTTGGTATTTCATATATTATTGCAATGAAAGCACCATTTTGGACTATAGACTTGTCATGGATTCAAGCAGGTGTTACTGGTCAAAGTTTAATTTTATTTGCAGGAGGTATTTTTCTATTGTACAAAAGCACCCAAGAAATTCATCATAAAGTAGAAGGAAATGAGGAAGAACTAAACAAAGAAACTCCTCAAAAAGGATACACCTTAAAACAAGCAATTCTTCAAATTACATTGATAAATATTGTTTTTTCTTTTGATTCTATTTTAACCGCTGTTGGTATGACAAATGGAGTAAACGGCGCAATGATCATTATGGTTGTTGCTGTGATTTTATCAATGGGCATCATGCTCTTATTTGCGAACCCCGTGGGCGAATTTGTAAGCAAACACCCTACGATTCAAATGTTAGGTTTAGCTTTTCTAATTTTAATTGCTTTTATGTTAATTGCGGAAGGTGCTCACCTATCTCATGCTAATGTTTTTGGGCAAACAGTTGGTATTATTCCAAAAGGATATTTGTACTTTGCCATCGCATTTTCTTTGGGGGTTGAAATGTTGAATATGAAAATTAGAAAAAAATAAGATTATTAAAACTTTTAAAAAACATATTGTCCTTTTCTTGTTGCTAGTATTTCTGTCTCCAGCAGTTATACAAACAGTACATTTGTTTGAGAATCATTCTCATACAATTTGCATCTCTAAAACAGATCAACATATTCATGAAAAATCCCTTAATTGTGAATTAGATGTAATCAAAAAAGCAGACGGATTTTTGTTCGAACAAACTAAAAATATTATAGTAATTGATGGACTTTTTTCAATTACAGAAACTTATAATTTCTTACTTCCACATCAACAATTACCTTTTTCTATTCGCGGACCAACAGTATTAGTTTAATTTTTCAATAAAATTACTACTAATTCTAATACTTGAAAATGATTAAAAAAATCTTTTTTTGTGTACTTTTTTGTTTCTTAAGTTTTACAAATTTTGCACAGGAATGCAACAATATTTTAAAAGGAATTGTTATAGATTATCATGATGGTAGCCCCATTTATGGTGCAACCGTTTATATAAAAAGCCTAAATAAATATGCAACTACTAATTTTGAAGGAAAATTCAAAATAGAACAGCTTTGTAATGGAGAAATAAACTTGACAATTTCTCACATATCTTGTGAAACTAAAAATGTTAAAGTCAGTATCGAAAAAGATACATTTAGAGACTTTTTTTTAGAACATCATATAGAATCTTTAAAAGAGGTTAGTATTGTTTCTACAGCAAATATAAAATCAAAAACAATACAATCAACTGTCTTAAAAGGGAAAACTATAGAAGCATTTAGCAATCAAAACTTAGGGGATGCATTAAAAGATATTGCAGGTATTTCATCAATAAACACTGGGAATACAATTGTAAAACCAGTAATCAATGGTTTGCATAGTAGTAGAATTATTGTAATGACAAATGGGGTGCGTTTGCAAGATCAAGAATGGGGAATTGAACATGCACCTAACTTAGATATTAATACCGCAGAAAAAATTACGGTAATTAAAGGAGCTAATTCTTTGGAGTTTGGTGGCGATGCTATTGGTGGTGTAATTATTACTGAACCAAGTAATATAATCTTAAAAGATTCTTTATATGGTAAAAGTATTATAAGCGGACAAAGTAATGGACGTGGATTTAGTTTTCATTCATCATTGTCAAAATCCACAAAAAAAGGTTGGTATGTAAATGCAAAAACAACGCTCAAAAAAATTGGCGCTTTTAAAAGTCCAGATTATGTTTTAAGTAATACAGGACTAAATTCTAAGGCATTTTCTTTACAAACAGGTTTAAAGAAATTTGAAAGTGGTTTTAATGTATATTATACATTTATAAACAACGAAATAGGAATTTTAAGAGCTTCGCATATAGGAAATATTGAAGATTTGGTAAATGCAATTAATTCTCAAGAACCATTAATTACAAATGATTTTTCTTATGATATTAATTCGCCAAAGCAAGATGTTACACATCAATTGGTAAAAGTGGATTATTACAAACGATTTAAAAAGTTAGGAAAATTAAAAGTTCAATATGATTTTCAAAACAATCATCGTTTTGAATATGATATAAGAGTTGGCGATGATAGAAATAAGGCTTCATTAGATCTAAATTTATCTTCTCATGCAATTACATCTAGCTTTAAATTTGATGCAAAAACAGATCAGAAGTATAAGGTTGGATTTATGGGCGCTTATCAAAATAATTTTGCAAATCCAAATACAGGTATTAAAAGGTTAATTCCAGATTATGACAAGTATGATTTTGGGGTTTTCTCAATTGGTAACTTTATTTTAAATGACGAAACAACCTTAGACATAGGTTTTAGATATGATTTCAATGCCATAAATGCCAAAAAGTTTTATTATAAAAGTAGATGGAATGAACGTAATTATGATGTAGATTTCAACGATTTAATCATTGAAGATTTTAATACGCAATGGTTGGTAAATCCTAAATTTCAGTTTCATAACTTTTCTGCTTCCGCAGGAATTTCTTATCAGTTAAATGATGAAAACTCAGTTTTATTCAATTATGGATTATCAAACCGAGCGCCAAATCCATCAGAATTATTTAGTGATGGTTTGCATCACTCTGCGGCAAGAATTGAGTTAGGAGATTTAAGATTGCAACAAGAAACTTCTAATAGAGTTTCGGCAAATTATCGTTTTAAGAGTGCTAACACTTCTATTTTGGTTGAAGTATTTTTTAATCATATTCGTAATTTCATGTATCTGGAACCTACCGGAACGGAGCAAACGATTCGTGGTGCTTTTCCTGTTTGGGAACATAAAAAAACCAATGCAAATTTATTTGGAGCAGATTTTAGTCTGACACAAAATATTGGAAGTCATTTTATATTAAAAAATATAAGTTCATTTATCCGCGGAAAAGATGTTAAAAATGATCGGAATTTGATTGATATACCTTCTGCTAAAACCCTAAACAGTATTGGTTATACTCTTGAAAAATGGTATGACTTTTCCGCGGTCATAGAAAGTGAGTATGTTTTTAGACAAAATTTATTTCCAAATAACAACTTTGAAACCTATATACCTACTACAGATACAAATGTTTTAGTTGATGTAAGTAGGACACCAAGTAGTTATCATTTGCTAAACTTTAATTCTGATGCAACATTTAAGCTATCAGAAAAAACAAATTTAACCGTTGGCTTAACCGTCACAAATATTTTGAATATTAATTACAGAGAAAATCTAAACAGATTAAGGTTTTTTGCTGATGATTTAGGAAGAAATTATACATTACAATTAAAATTAAAATATTAAAAAAACAATAATAACATGCATACATTAAAAAATAAATATATGAAAACAATTAAAAATTTAGCCTTAGTATTATTCGTAGCAACTCTATTTACAGCCTGTTCAGAAGATGATCCAGAGGTTGTAAATGAAGAAGAATTAATTACAACACTAACGGCAACTTTAACACCAAGTGGTGGAGGAACAGACATTATCTTAAAAAGTGTAGATTTAGATGGCGATGGCCCAAATGCTCCTGTAATTACAGTTTCTGCAAATTTAACTGCAAACACTGATTATACAGGTGTTTTAAAAATTGAAAACGAAACGGAAAGTCCGGCTGAAGATATTACAATAGAAGTATTAGAGGAAGATGAAGAGCATCAATTCTTTTTTACTCCAACAAATAATGTTGCAACTGTAACTTATAATGATATGGATGGAAATGGAAACCCAATTGGGGTTCGATTCATCTTAGCAACTACAACTGCAGCTTCTGGGAATTTAACCATAACTTTAAGACACGAACCTATAAAAACAGCAAGTGGAGTTAACAGTGGAGATATTACTAATGCTGGTGGAGAAACAGATGTACAAGCGGTATTTCCAGTTACCGTTCAATAAATAATAAATAAATATTAAGAAAGACACATATAATATATGTGTCTTTTTTTTTACAACTTAGTTACAAAAAGTTTACTTTTACACTTATAAAAACATGTGCTGTTTTAAGCTTATTCGAAACTCTTAAAAATGCTCAATTCTAAAGCATTTTAATGTCTAAATTACCCAAAAATCATCAATTTTTAGATTTATCAGATTACGGAAGACCCATTGCAAGAAGGATTGCGAATTCTCTAAAAAACACAAAGTTTACACCCGTAGATGTTACGATTGCATTCGTAATTTCGGGACTGATTGGTGTTTTTTGCATCACAAAAGAATATTATTGGGCTGCTGCTTTTTTCTTAATCTTTAAATCTATTTTAGATGCTGCAGATGGCGAATTGGCCAGGGTTAAAAAAACGCCTTCTTATACTGGACGTTTTTTAGATTCAGTTTCTGATATCCTTCTAAATTTTATTATTTTTATCACACTTTGGCACCTAACAAATGTGAGTTTCTTACTAGCCTTCGTCGCTTTTTTCGGAGTTCAGCTACAAGGAACTTTATACAATTACTACTATGTGATATTAAGAAACCGATTTGACGGGGATACCACTAGTCGTGTTTTCGAAGACAAAACCCCTGTTGCGCTGCCAGGGGAAAAGCAAAAGAACGTAAACACACTTTTCTTTTTGTATAAATTATTTTATGGCATTTTTGATAAAATAATTTATGCATTGGACAGAAATGCATCCAAAGGAAAACCTTTTCCAAATTGGTTAATGACTTTAATTTCAACCTTCGGTTTGGGCTTTCAATTATTACTTATAAGCCTCTTTTTGGTCTTGGGATTAAAAACGTACATCATTCCTTTCTTTATTGGGTATTCTGTTTTAATCTTTGTGTTTATATGTATTCGAAGAATCTTTTATTAATACACATGTTTGGTTGTTTTTAATCGGCTTAAAACGATAAAAGAAGCTACAAAAAACAACGCTAAACATAAGACACTCCATTGCATAGAGCCTGTTAATGAGTATAAAAACCCATAGACAAAAGTTCCTAACACTATGGCCAGTTTTTCTGTAACGTCATAAAAACTAAAGTAAGTAGCATGGTCTTCTGTGTCTGGTAATAGTTTTGAATAGGTAGACCTTGTCAAAGACTGAATTGCTCCTAAAACAAGTCCTAATAAGCCTCCCAAAGCATAAAAATAAGTCCCTACATTTGGCATGTCTTTATGCAACATGAATGCGCAAAAACAAACTAATATCCATATAAATACGGTGATTTTTAAAGCTTTAAAGTTACCCTGTTTTTTAGATATTCTTGAAAAAATCATGGCTCCAAAAATGGCAACAAATTGTATTAATAAAATGGTAATGATTAGACTTGTTGAACTTAATTCTAACTCTGTTGATCCAAAGATTGCTGCTAATAATATAATCGTTTGTACTCCAATACTCAACAAGAAAAAGGCCGTTAAAAAACCTTTTAAAGTGGGCAATTCTTTGATTTCATTCCAAACAATTTTAAGTTCTTTAAACCCTTTCCATATATAATCTTTTTCTGGTTTTTTATTGAAGGTATTGTTTGGTAAAACTTTAAATGTTACTTGGGCAAAGCCTATCCACCAAAGTCCCACCATCACAAAAGAGATGCGAGAAGCAAAGGCTTCAGATATTCCAAACATATCATGAAAAAGTATCATAATTAAGTTTATAATAAGTAGAATGATTGAACCAATATAGCCGAAAATAAAACCTTTTGCACTAACTCGATCTTGATCTTCTGGGTGTGCTACTTCAGGTAAATAGGAATTGTAAAACACGACACTAGACCAAAAGCCAATACTTGCAAAAAAAGTAAAAACAATCCCGATCCAAACAGTATCTATTCCTTCAAAGAAATATAAACTCATTACAGATATGGCTCCAATGGTACAAAAAATCTTTAAAAACTTCTTTTTATTACCTGTGTAATCTGCAATTGCAGACAATATTGGCGACATAAAAGCAACCACTAGAAAGGAAAAAGATAATGTATAACTATATAGGGTATCTGGGTGTTCCCACTCGATGCCCATAAAAGAAATCACTTTACCGCTTGTAATTCCTGAGTAATATAGTGGGAAAACTGCGGTACTTATAACTAAAGAGTACACAGAGTTTGCCCAATCATAAAAAGCCCAACCGTTAATTAATTTTTTATCCCCTATTTTTAACATCTTCTTGCTTTAAAATTAAAATACAATTCAAGCACTCTTGAACGAAAGACAATATAAGCAAAGTAATCCTTCCAATCAGTTAACGTATGTATACTTCTATCATTGTGCTACAGATTGCTCAAGTATGTAATTATAATATAACTTGTTTCCTATTATTATAACCTAATTATTTCTTTCTTAAAAGTACATACAGTATCTTTCGCTTAAATATTTCGATTGATGAATCTACAGTCTCCTACGAATACCTTACCTCCTAGTCTACAAATCCCTAAGTCTTTATTAATTATTGCTAAATTTGTACAATTCGTATCGCACAGGTTGGTTGTCCTACTTGCAGCAAGACTCTTTACGACTCCAATTCGATTTAAAATGCCAAAAAGAGAGTTACCTATGGAGGAAAGCTCTCAAAAAAGCAGGTTATTCATTCCTGAAATTAAAAAAGAAATTCAAGTACTAAGTTATGGCTATTCCGATAAGAAAGTATTGCTAGCTCATGGTTGGTCTGGTAGAAGTACCCAACTATTTATGATTGCCAATCGACTGTTAGAAAAAGGATACATGGTCATTTCATTTGATGGTCCTGCGCATGGAAAATCTTCTGGAAAAACGACAAACATGGTAGAATACATGACCACAATAAAAGCGATAAATAAAGAACACGGTCCATTTGATGCTGCTGTTGGTCATTCTTTTGGAGGCATGGCAACTGTAAACACAAACTCAGAAACAGTCATTTTTAATACAATTGTTACCATTGGTTCGGGTGATAAAGTAGAAGATATTTTGTCTAATTTCACAAATAGCTTGGGGTTGACGAAAAGTATTTCTAAGAAATTAGAAACTTATTTTGAATCTAAATGGAATGTTAAAATTAGTGACTTTGCGGTATACAAAGCTGCAAAGAAGATGAAAACACCTACCTTAGTAGTCCATGATATGATTGATGGCGATGTAGCTGTTGGATGTGCACAAAATATTCGTCAAAACATAGAAAACGGTAGGCTACTTATTACAAATGGATTGGGACATACCAAAATTTTAAGAGATAAAAAGACAACCCATAAAATTGTAGATTTCATCATTAAAAACTCAAAAAAAATAAAATAGTATTATGAAAAAATTGATTCCCTTTATCGCTCTTCTATTTTTAGTAAATTGTTCAACTTCAGCGCAAAAAAAAGAATCTAAAAAAAAGTATGCTGTTAATAAAACAAATACGGAATGGAAAAAAGAACTAAATCAAATGCAGTATTATGTATTGCGTGAAGCGGGAACTGAACGCGCTTTTTCAAGTCTATTAAATAACACCGAAGAAAAAGGGATCTATGCCTGTGCAGCTTGTAAAACAGCACTATATTCCTCTGAGCATAAATTTGATTCTAAATCTGGATGGCCATCATTCGACAGAGCTATTGAGGGAAACGTAGAATTGGATATTGATTATAAAATAGGCTACGCAAGAACAGAATTAAAATGCAACACTTGTGGTGGTCATTTAGGACATTCTTTTAACGATGGTCCAAAGGAAACGACCGGAAAAAGACACTGTATCAATGGGGTGGCCTTGGAGTTTGTCTCTGCAAAAAAATAGTGTTCAGCCCTTTTATTCCCTAAAAAGATCATTAATTAATTAATTGCCAAGTGAATAAAAACACTTACCAGTCCCTTTCCAATAAAACAGAAAAACCATCAAAAGGGTTGGCTGTTTCATCTAGAATATTAAGTGTGTTTAAAATTCAATTTTTAAGCACAATAAATGGAAAGAATATTCCTAAAAAATTATCGGGTAATTACAAACAACTAAAGACGAATTCTTATATTTGTGTTTCCTAAAAAAGAACACAAATTATGTTTAATAATTTAAGCGATAAATTAGATAAAGCCTTACATATCCTAAAAGGGCATGGTAAGATTACAGAAGTAAACGTTGCAGAGACTTTAAAAGAAGTTCGAAGAGCGTTACTAGATGCCGATGTGAACTTTAAGATTGCAAAAGAATTCACCAAAAATGTACAAACAAAAGCCCTAGGTCAAGATGTTTTAACAACATTAAATCCGGGTCAACTAATGGTAAAACTTGTTAAGGACGAATTGATCGACTTAATGGGAGGTGAAACTGTAGGGATTAATTTAGGAGGAAATCCCACCGTAATTTTAATGTCTGGTTTGCAAGGTTCTGGTAAGACCACTTTTTCTGGAAAATTAGCAAATTACTTAAAAACAAAAAAAGCAAAAGAAGTTTTGTTAGTAGGTTGCGATGTATACAGACCTGCTGCAATAAATCAATTACAAGTTGTTGGAGAACAAATTGGCGTTGAAGTATATGCAGAAGTTGGAAATAACAACCCAATAGAAATTTCTAAAAACGCCATCAAACACGCAAAGGCGAATAGTAAAAATGTAGTGATCATAGATACTGCAGGGCGTTTGGCTGTTGATGCAGAAATGATGAACGAAATATCGGATATCCATAAAGCCATTAACCCACAAGAAACTTTATTTGTGGTAGATGCAATGACTGGGCAAGATGCTGTAAACACTGCAAAAGCATTTAATGATATTTTAAATTTTGACGGGGTAATTCTTACCAAATTAGACGGTGATACCCGAGGTGGAGCTGCTTTAACCATAAAATCTGTTGTTAACAAACCCATTAAGTTTATTGGGACAGGAGAAAAAATGGATGCCATTGATATTTTCTATCCAGAAAGAATGGCAGATCGTATTCTTGGAATGGGGGATGTTGTTTCTTTAGTAGAAAGAGCACAAGAGCAATATGATGAAGAAGAAGCAAGAAAGATTCAAAAGAAAATTGCAAAAAACCAATTTGGTTTCGATGATTTTTTAAGTCAGATTCAACAAATCAAAAAAATGGGAAGTATGAAGGATTTGGTAGGAATGATACCAGGTGCCGGAAAAGCAATGAAAGATGTAGATATTGACGATGATGCTTTTAAAGGTATTGAAGCAATTATCAACTCGATGACACCAACAGAAAGAAGTATTCCAACAACTATAAACGTTAGTAGAAAAAAGAGGATTGCAATGGGCTCTGGAACAAGTGTGACTGAAGTAAATCAATTGATGAAACAGTTTGATCAGATGAGCAAAATGATGAAAATGATGCAAGGTGGTGGTGGAAAAAAAATGATGCAGATGATGCAAGGAATGAAATAGGTTCAAACACTTTTTATTTTCAAACATAATAAATTACACGATAAAAATGATTCTACTCGACGGAAAAAAAACAGCAGCAGATATTAAGGAAGAAATTGCTTTAGAGGTAAGAAACTTAAAAAATAATGGTAAAAAAACACCCCATTTGGCAGCAATCATTGTTGGGAATAATGGGGCAAGTATTACCTATGTCAATGCAAAAGTAAAAGCTTGTGAGCGTGTTGGTTTTGAATCTACCTTAATCCGTTTGACAGAAGAAGCTTCTGAAGAAGAACTATTAAATGAAATTGCTATTTTAAATGTTGACAAAGATATTGATGGTTTTATTGTTCAATTACCATTACCAAAACACATTGATGAACAAAAGATTTTAATGGCGGTAGACCCAAATAAAGATGTTGACGGATTTCATCCTACAAATGTGGGTAAAATGGCATTAAACCTACCTACATTCATCTCAGCAACTCCATATGGGATTTTAGAATTACTAGAACGATACCATGTTGAAACTTCTGGAAAACATGTTGTTGTTTTAGGAAGAAGTCATATAGTAGGAAGTCCTATGAGTATTTTACTCTCACAAAAGAGAAAAGTTGGAAACGCTACGGTAACAATGTGTCATAGCAGAACTAAAAATTTAAAGGAAATTACACTGCAAGCTGATATTATTATCGCCGCGATTGGAATTCCTGAATTTTTGAAAGCAGACATGGTCAAAGAGAATGTGACTGTAATTGACGTTGGTATTACCAGAGTTGGAGATTCTTCTAAAAAAAGCGGATACCGTTTGCTAGGAGATGTCGCTTTTGATGAAGTTGCAAAAAAGGCCGATTTCATTACTCCAGTTCCTGGTGGCGTTGGACCAATGACCATTGCAATGCTATTAAAAAATACGTTATTAGCTTGTGAAAGAGCAAATGGATAATTTTTATATCTTGTAAAAAATTATACCCTTTAATTTGATCGATTTTTTTTTAAAAGAGAACAGTAATTTCACCCCTTTTACTTTGCAACACTTAGGAGTTGCACTTTTCTTTATATGCATTGGAACAGCGCTCATTTTATGGGCACAAAAGCAAAATGAGAAAACGAAAACAAGAACCGGAAACCTCTTTGCTTTTTCAATTGCTATTACTATAATTTTTGGAACGTTCTTAAAAATCTATAAAGGCGAATTCAATTATCAAGAAGATTTGCCCCTGCACTTATGTAGTTTTTTAGGCCTTTCAGCACCGCTACTCTCAATCACAAAAAAATTGGTGTATTATGAAGTTTTCTTTTTCTTAGTTTTAGCAGGAACTTTACAATCAGTAATAACACCAGATGAATACAATTACTTAAACTTTCCTTTTTTCAGGTATTGGTTTGTACACGCAGGATTGGTCATTTTCATGATGTATGCAACATTTGTTTACAAAATGAAACCCACGATTAAGAGTGTTGGTAAATCATTTTTGGGCATGCAAATATACATGCTATTGATGTTTGTGTTGAATTATTTTTTAGGATCTAATTACTTTTATACAAACAGAAAGCCAGATGCGGCAACATTATTAGATCTTTTGGGGGATTGGCCTCAATACGTTTTTGTAGTAGAGTTGATTGTAATTCCGTATTTTTTATTGATTTATTTACCTTTTTACTTAACTCGAAAAAAGAATTAAATTTCTTCTCTATGCACCAAATCCATAGAAAAAGCAGGCAAACAAATAGCCATGTATTCGCAGACTTCATCAAACGGATTTGAATATTGTACTCGGGTGTTTTTTTGAATCTTGATGGATTGACCCGCTTCTAAAATTATAGTTTCATCATCAATAACAAATTGTTTCTTACCCCGGATTACATACGTATACTCATCAAATTCTGGTGTTTGAAAAGGTTCACACCAACCAGCAGGTGCAATCATATGCGCCATGCTTATCGCTGAATTTTTATCCGTTGTATTCCCAAAATGTTCTTCGATGAGTTTGCCATCAGTAGTAGGAACAACAAATGGTGATTTTTGAATGGTGTAATTTTTCATTTACGAAAACGTTCTGTCTTTTTTATATTTACTAATTGAACCAAACTACAAAAGATTTCATTTTTGCAAAATCTGGTATTTGGTCTAATGTTACTTTTTCTACACTATACTCTTTCAACCCTAATTGTTCTTTGTCAATGGCAACAGTAGCATTTAAATCATCAATAAATAGTGTTGCGGAAGAAAATGAAGTTTCTACTTTATTAATCGTGGTATTCAATCTTATTTCTGAAAAACTAGAATTTAAAGAAAGTCCATTTTCAGTGGTATACCGAGAATCTAAGATCTCAATACTTTTTATAGTAGACGTGCTGTCTAATTGCTCTTTTGGAACAATTGTAAGCAAATGCTTTCCTCCTTTTTCAAAAATTAGGTATTCATCATCATCTTGTAGATAGTTATACCCCGTAGCACCTTCGCTTAAATTTTTAACGATAGAATCATTTACAAACAACTGTGCTAAATCATTCATCGTTGTTTTAGTTGTTATGTGACCTACTTTTCCTTTCTTGATTTCAAAATCACCATTACTACAACCTAAAAGGAATAAAGAGAATGCAAATACGTATAGTGAGAATTTTTTATGGATCATTTTTTGATTTTAGTTGATTTATATAGCTAACGTAAAACTAAATAAATTCTTATTTACTTTCCCTCTTTTTTTAAAAATATATTGAAAACTCTTCTTGAAAAGTGACAATCAAAACCGTAGGATCACGATTTGCTTGTTTTTGTTATTTTAGAAAATAAAAAAAGGTACATAAAAACAACTAAAGTTTCATTATTAATAGAAAAAATGAACAGTTACAGTAATGGTTTGATTTTTTGCAAACAACAAGCTTGTTATAAATAGCATTTTTCCAAGCATAAAAGTGGTAAAAATTTTCATATCATTTTTTTATTTAAATGTTATTAATGACACAAAGATGCAAACCAAGTCGCATTTCAAAAACAAAAGAGCGCCCAATTGTATTTTTTATAGGCTGAATTGTCATTTTGCAACAACAATCCTATAAAATTAAAAACCATTGATAATTTTCTACTTTCTAAAAAAATACTTTTTTAATAATTCTCATTTTCACCCCATTAAAAATCAATTAAATATATTTTATAAAACTCTTTTATAGTAAAATGATAAAACTTTAAAAAAAACAAAAATCAACCTCCATTAATATTTAATTATATCTACATTTGAAATATGATTAATTTAATAAATAAAATAAAATCAATAAACCCCATTTTGCGCTGTCGCAAAACAAACCGCTAATTCTTCTATTTATCGCCTTAGGTTTATTCATTTATTTATTTTTCATCATGTCAATTATTACATTCTCTTTTAACAATCGCTACCAAGTTATTTCTTTAAATAACCTAAACTTTGTACGCCGTTATTTAACACGCCGCCCCTTGGGTGTATTATAAATCATGGAATTAGGTGCGTCCAATTCTACTTTTCAAAACAACAATTCAACAACATCAATTTAAAAAAAAATCAATACAATGCAAATTGTAATTGCAAACAAGACACATAGTATCTATGCAGAAATTATCTGCAAAACGATAGAAGAAGCTTCAAAAGTAAGAGGCACTGGTATCGCAAAACGGAAACCTGCATACATTATTAGCAAAATGGAAAATGGCAATGCCGTTATTGCTTTAGACAACCAAAAATTTGCCGGATTCTGCTATATAGAAGCTTGGGGGCATGAGAAGTTCGTTGCCAACTCTGGCTTAATTGTTCATCCAGATTACAGAAAAATAGGATTGGCAAAAAAGATCAAAAAAATTGTTTTTCAGCATTCAAGAACCAAATTTCCAAATGCAAAAATATTTAGCATTACCACAGGATTGGCTGTTATGAAATTGAATAGCGACTTAGGATACAAACCCGTAACCTTTTCCGAATTAACAGACGATCAATCTTTCTGGAAAGGGTGTCAAACTTGTAAAAATTATGATGTCTTAACACGTACAGCACAAAAAATGTGTTTGTGTACTGGGATGCTATTTGATCCTAAATTGAAAAAATTAGAAAAGCCAGAAGCAGTAAAAGAGAAAGTTTTTAAACGATTGAAAAATATAAAGCAAAATTTATTCCTAAAAAAAAATCAAAATGATAAAAAAAAGTAAAGATAAATTAGTCATTGCCTACAGTGGAGGCTTAGACACTTCATATTGTGCGGTAAGTTTAAGTAAAGCAGGATATGATGTGCATGCTGTAAGTGTAAATACTGGTGGTTTTTCTGCTGAAGAAGTTACTGCCATTGAAAAAAACGCTTATAAAATGGGTGTTTCAACATATAAAAATATTGATGCAGTGTCAATTTTTTACAACAAAGTCATCAAATATTTAATTTTTGGAAATGTTTTAAAAAACAATACCTATCCCCTTTCCGTAAGTGCAGAAAGAATCATTCAAGCCATCGAAATTATTGAATATGCTAAAAGTATTGATGCTAAGTACATTGCACATGGAAGTACCGGAGCAGGCAATGACCAAGTACGTTTTGATATGATTTTTCAAACATTGGCACCCGAAATTAAAATTATTACACCCATTAGAGACGGGAACCTCACCAGACAACAAGAAATTGAATATTTAAAGAAAAACGGAATCGACCTTTCTTGGGAAAAAGCAAAATACTCTGTAAACAAAGGATTATGGGGAACTAGTGTTGGCGGCGAAGAAACCTTGACATCTGAAAAACCATTACCAGAAACTGCCTATCCATCTCCCTTAGAAAGCAAAGGAAGTGAAAAAATAAAAATGAGTTTTAAAAATGGAGAATTCATTGCTTTAAATTACGTGATGGACACCCCAGTAAACAACATAGAAAAATTAAACAACATTGCTTCCAAATATGCAATCGGCAGAGATATACATGTAGGAGACACCATTGTTGGAATGAAAGGACGTGTTGGTTTTGAAGCTGCAGCAGCTTTAATTATCATAAAAGCACACCATTTATTAGAAAAGCACACGCTTACTAAATGGCAGCTGCAACACAAAGAATATTTGGCAAGTTTTTTTGGAATGCATTTGCATGAAGGACAATATTTAGACCCCGTAATGAGAGACATGGAAGCGTTTTTACAGAGCGCACAAGACAAAGTTACTGGCGACGTCTTTGTTACCCTAAAGCCCTATCATTTTTCTTTAGACGGAATCGTTTCGAACCATGATTTAATGGATTCAAAATTTGGCAGTTATGGAGAAGAAAACAAAAGCTGGACAGCTGATGAAGCAAAGGGATTTATCAAAATAATTGGAAATCAGAATAAAATATACAAGCAAGTAAACCCTTAACGAATACTTTGATCGGTTGATAAAAAACGATACAAACCTAAAGTTTAAATGAAAAAATAAAAAAATGAAAAAAATAGAAATAGGTATTATTGGTGGTGCAGGATATACTGCTGGTGAGTTGGTTCGTTTATTACTAAATCATCCAAAAACAAACATCAACTTTGTATATAGTACTTCCAATGCCGGCAATAAAATATCTAAGATTCACCAGGATTTAATTGGCGACACTGAAATCCGTTTTAGTTCAAAAGTAAATCTCGAAGTGGATCTTTTATTTTTGTGCTTGGGACATGGCAACTCAACCGCATTTTTATCAAAAAATAATTTTTCTAAACACACTAAAATTATTGATCTCAGTAATGATTTTAGACTGTTGGAAGGTAAATACTTTAAAGAAAAAGAGTTTATATACGGACTACCAGAAACCAAAAAAGAAGCAATTCGAAAAGCAAAATATATTGCCAATCCAGGATGTTTTGCAACTGCCTTACAATTAGCAATTTTACCATTAGCCGCTAATCAGCTGTTAACAAATGACCTCCATATAAATGCGGTAACAGGCGCAACAGGTGCAGGAACCTCCTTGTCTAAAACAACACATTTTACATGGAGGGATAATAATTTCTCTCATTACAAAGCATTTACACACCAGCATTTAGATGAAATAAGACAGACAATACATCATTTACAATCCGATTTTGAAGCTGAAGTGAACTTTGTCCCTAATCGTGGTAATTTTTCTAGAGGAATATTTGCAACAACATACACCCTATTTGAAGGGAGCCTTGAAGATGCAAAAAAAATCTACAAAGCCTTTTATAAAGAAGCGCCTTTTACATTGGTGAGCGATGAAGAAATTCATTTAAAACAAGTTGTAAACACCAATAAATGTTTGATTCATCTGGCAAAACACAACAACAAATTACTAATAACTAGCACGCTTGATAATTTATTAAAAGGAGCATCAGGACAAGCCGTTCAAAACATGAATTTAATGTATGGCTTTGAAGAAACAGCAGGATTACAATTAAAAGCAAATTACTTTTAATCAGTAAACTATAAAACTAAAATTATGAAAATAGCCATCATCGGAACCGGGAATTTAGGAAAGTCTATTGCAAAAGGATTGATTACAAACAATGCAATCACCTCTTTGTATCTCACCAAAAGAAATTTAGACGGAATTGCTGATTTTAACGGATATAAAAATGTGTACTTAACAACAGATAACTTAGAAGCTGTAAAAAACTCAGACATTCTTCTATTTGCGGTTCAACCTGCTCATTTTGAAGAAATACTAGATCAAATAAAACCGCTCTTAACAGAGAATCATGTCTTAATTTCAACCATTACTGGCTTTTCAATTTCAAAAATTGAAACCAAAATTGGTACTGAAAATTTTATTATTAGAGCCATGCCAAACACTGCAATTGCAGTTGGAAAATCAATGACGTGTTTGTGTGCAAACTTACAAGGTGAACAACGAATTGGAATTGCCGAAGCAATTTTTAATAGATTAGGCCATTCTTTGAAAATTCCAGAAACTCAAATGCAAGCTGCAACGGTTGTTTGTGCGAGCGGCATCGCTTTTTGGATGCGCTTGATTCGTGCAACAACACAAGCCGCAATTCAATTGGGTTTTGATGCGAAAGAAGCACAAGAATTGGCTATGTATACTAGTGAAGGTGCTGCCAATTTATTACTTACTAATGGAAAGCATCCAGAAGAAGAAATTGATTGTGTAACCACCCCACAAGGCTGTACTATTCAAGGTTTAAACGAAATGGAAAACAACGGATTAAGTGCAGCATTAATTCAAGGAATGGTAGCTTCTTTCAATAAAATTAACACCATTAAAAAAGAACAACTATGAATCTATTCAATGTGTACCCCTTATTTGACATTACACCTGTAAGCGCAAAAGATGTATATGTGTACGATGAAAATGGCAATCAGTATTTGGATTTGTATGGCGGACATGCTGTGATTTCTATAGGACACTCGCACCCTACTTACGTAAAAAACATTCGTGAACAAGTTGGTAAAATAGGTTTTTACAGCAATTCCATTCAAAACCCATTGCAAGTAGCACTCGCAAAAAAACTAGCTACTTTATCAAGTTGTAATTCTTATGAGTTATTTCTATGCAATTCTGGTGCAGAAGCCAATGAAAATGCATTGAAGTTAGCGTCATTTCACACCGGAAAAAAGAAAGTAATTGCTTTTAAAAATGGATTTCATGGAAGAACTTCAGCAGCAGTTGCAGCAACCGACAATCCCAAAATAATTGCCCCAATCAATGCACAACAAGAAGTAGAAACTTTAGCATTGGGAGATCTAGATGGTCTTGAAAAATCACTTTCAAAAAATGATGTGTGTGCCGTGATTATTGAATTTATTCAAGGCGTAGGTGGTTTGGATGAAAGTACTGCTGCCTTTTACGAAGGAATTGGCAACCTTTGTAAAAAATACAACACCTGTTTTATTGCTGATGAAGTACAATCTGGGTTTGGAAGGACTGGCGATTTCTTTGCTTTTCAAAAATACAACGTTACGCCAGACATCATATCTATAGCCAAAGGTATGGGAAATGGATTTCCTGTTGGTGGAATTCTAGTGCATCCAGGCATTAAAGCATCTTTCGGTTTATTAGGGACCACTTTTGGTGGAAACCACCTGGCTTGTGTTGCCGTTTTAACTGTTTTAAAGGTGATTGAAAAAGAACGTTTACTGCAAAACACTTTGGAAGTTTCTACTCATTTTTTAAGAAAAGCCCTCACCGTTCCAAAGTTGAAAACAGTAAAAGGACGTGGGTTAATGTTGGGATTGGAATTTGAATTTCCGATAGCCGAGCTCCGTAAAAAACTCATTTACAAGCACAACATCTTTACAGGAAGCGCCAAAAACCCGAATCTTTTAAGAATCCTACCTCCTTTAACCATCAAAAAAGAACATTTAGATCTGTTTTTTGAAGCATTAATTAGCGAATTATCATGAAGAAATTTAGCCATATAGACGATATTGACAATTTCCACTCTTGGATAGTAGCAGCAAAAGAGCTTAAAAAGAATCCGTTAAAATATCAGGAGTTAGGGAAAAATAAAACCATTGGTTTGCTGTTTTTTAATTCCAGTTTAAGAACGCGTTTAAGCACCCAAAAGGCGGCATTAAATTTAGGTATGAATGCCATTGTAATGAATATTTCTAAAGATGCATGGGGCATTGAATTTGAGGATGAAGTCATTATGAATGGAACTGCCGCAGAGCATATTAAAGAAGCAGCTGCCGTTGTTTCGCAATATTGTAACGTTATTGCAGTACGCGCCTTCCCTTCTCTCACAGACAAAGAAAAAGACGAATCTGAAGAGGTATTAACAGCCTTTATCAAACATGCATCTGTACCAGTAATCAATATGGAAAGTGCCACTGGACATCCATTACAAGGGTTGACAGATGCCATCACCATTTCTGAAAACACCACAAAACAAAAACCAAAAGTAGTCTTAAGTTGGGCACCACACGTTAAAGCACTTCCGCATGCTGTAGGAAATAGTTTTGTGCAAGCCATGCGAAAAATGGATGTAGAGTTTGTAATCGCAAATCCGAAAGGCTATGATTTAAATCCAGAAATCACCAAAGACACGCCCATCTATCACAATCAAGAAGAAGCTTTTAAAAATGCGGATTTTGTGTATGCTAAAAACTGGAGTTCTTATGAAGACTATGGTAAAATAACAAAAACGGATACCGATTGGATGCTTACCAAAGAAAAAATTAGCAATGCAAAATTTATGCATTGCTTGCCAGTTCGTAGAAATGTTGTGGTTGAAGATGCTGTTTTAGATAGCGACAATTCTTTGGTCATTGAACAAGCGAATAATAGAACTTTTGCCGTACAATTGGTGCTGAAAAAAATATTAGAAAATGATTAAAGAAAAATTGTCAATTGTTAAAATTGGTGGAAATATCATTGAAGATGAAGAGGCTTTAAAAAAATTTCTTCAATTATTTTCGAAGTTAGAAGGAAAGAAAATTTTGGTTCATGGTGGCGGAAGACGTGCCACTCAAATAGGCTCAAAACTAGGAGTTGTTTCAAAAATAATTGACGGTAGACGTATTACAGACAAAGAAACATTGGACGTAATTACAATGGTTTATGGGGGCTTGGTCAATAAAAAAATTGTGGCACAATTACAAGCAAACAATATCGATGCAATTGGTTTAACCGGCGCCGACATCAATAGCATTCAATCCGAAAAAAGACCCGTAAAAGAAATTGATTTTGGTTTTGTAGGTGATGTAAAAAAGGTCAATCATGTTGGAATTAATAAATTGATTGAAGCGGACTTCACTCCTGTTTTTTGTGCCATAACACATGATAGTAACGGGCAACTATTAAACACAAATGCAGATACAGTTGCGAGTCAAATTGCCATTGGAATGAGTAAAATCTATACAACGTCTCTTTATTATTGTTTTGAACTGAAGGGTGTTTTAAGAGATTTTAAGGATAAGGAATCGGTGATACAAAAAATCAATTCAAAAATCTACAAACAACTCTTAGCTGACGATATCATTTCTGACGGAATGCTACCAAAATTAGAAAATTGCTTTGACGCTTTACAAAAAGGCGTTCATGAAGTTCATATTGGAAATACAACCCTATTGACAAAAGAAAACAATCAGCATACAATAATTTCACTATAACTATGGAACTTAAATACCTAACAGACAATGCCATTTCACTTTTAAAAGAACTGATTGCAACCCAATCTTTTTCAACCGAAGAAGCGCAAACGGCACTACATATAGAAAACTGGTTTACAAACCACAACATTCCTTTTCAAAGAACGAAAAACAACGTTTGGGCGACCAACAAATATTTTGACGAGAGCAAACCAACATTATTGCTCAACTCCCATCACGACACTGTAAAACCAAACACTGCCTATACCAAAGCCCCATTTAAAGCCATTGTTGAGAATGGTAAATTATACGGATTAGGAAGCAATGATGCTGGTGGGTGTTTGGTTTCCTTAATCGCAACCTTTACCCATTTCTACACCCAAAAAAACCTTTCCTATAATTTAGTCATTGTGGCTTCTGCCGAAGAAGAAAATAGTGGTGAAAATGGGTTGAACAGCATGCTACCAATCATTCCACACATTGATGTTGCCATTGTAGGTGAGCCTACTTTAATGCACTTGGCAGTTGCCGAAAAAGGTTTGGTGGTTTTTGATGCTGTAGTTGCAGGAACTCCAAGTCATGCCGCACATCCAAACACAGATAATTCCATATACAATACAATTGAAGTTTTACAGTGGTTTCAAAAATTTAAATTTGAAAAAACATCCAAAGCGCTGGGCGATGTAAAAATGACCGTCACACAAATTGCTGCTGGATCTCAGCACAATGTGGTTCCTGCCCATGTAAACTTGGTGGTAGATGTTCGGGTGAACGACGCCTATTCTAACCAAGAAATTGCGACTATTTTACAAGCGGAATCTCCTTGCACAAAAATAACTCCGAGAAGCCTCCGATTAAACTCCTCGTCAATTGATACCAATCACCAATTGGTAAAAGCTGGCATGGCAATGGGTAGAACCACCTATGGGTCTCCAACATTATCAGACCAGTCGGTGTTAACGTGCCAATCCTTAAAATTGGGTCCTGGAGATAGCACACGTTCTCATTCTGCCGATGAATTTATCTACCTCTCAGAAATTGAAGAAGGCGTCCAAATGTATATTGAATTGCTGAATCGAGTACTCATTGAGTCAATTTAACCACAATAAAAACAAAACAATCACACCATTAAATAAAAGTTATATGAAACTTTGGGACAAAGGATTTACAATAGACAAACAAATAGAACTTTTTACGGTAGGAAACGACCGAGAAATTGACCTACACATTGCAAAATATGATGTACAGGCTTCTTTGGCACACGCCATTATGCTAGAATCCATTGGTATTATTACTGCCAATGAATTGAAAGACTTACAAAAAGGCTTGCAAGAGCTCGCTACCGATATAGAAAACGGCACGTTTGTGATTGAAGCCTCTTTTGAAGATGTGCATTCTAAAATTGAATGGGAATTGACCAACAAACTGGGCGAAGTGGGAAAGAAAATTCACACAGCACGCTCCAGAAACGATCAAGTTTTAGTGGCGCTTCAACTCTACTACAAAGAAAATTTAGCCGTGGTGAATGAGAAGGTAAAAACAGTCTTTGACACCCTTTTAAACTTGGCAGATACCCACAAAGAAAGTCTATTGCCTGGATATACTCATTTGCAAGTTGCCATGCCTTCTTCTTTTGGGTTGTGGTTTTCTGCTTATGCAGAATTGCTCATTGATGATGTGCACATGCTAAACGCTGTTACCAAAGTAGTCGATCAGAATCCGTTAGGTTCTGCTGCGGGCTATGGAAGTTCCTTCCCGATTGACAGAGAACTGACCACTAAAGAACTGGATTTTGCCACCTTAAAATACAATGTGGTTGCTGCTCAATTGAGCAGAGGGAAAAGTGAACGGACGATTGCCGCTGCCTTGGGTGGGTTGTGCAATACATTGGCGCGTTTTTCTATGGATGTTTGTTTGTATATGAGTCAGAATTTTGGTTTTATTTCCTTTCCAGACGAACTGACTACCGGAAGCAGCATTATGCCTCACAAGAAAAACCCGGATGTGTTTGAACTCATCCGAGGAAAGTGTAATAAAATTCAGGCACTACATACCGAAATGATCTTAATTACCAACAACCTCCCGACAGGATATCACAGAGATTTTCAATTATTGAAAGAGAACATTATCAATGCTTTTGAAGATGTAAAGGAAATTTTAGACATTCTAAACTATGCCATTCAGCAAATCATTGTGAAAGACATTGATTTGAAAGATGAAAAATACCAGTATTTATTTACCGTAGATAGCATTAATAATCTCGTAATTGAAGGCATGTCTTTTAGAGAAGCCTACCAAAAAATTGGTGGACAAGTACAGGTAGGTACCTACACCCCAGACCTTGGAAAAGAACACACGCATGTGGGAAGCATTCACAATTTATCCTTAGAAAAAATTAGAATGAAATATCCGAAATAAGCAAATTCCTATTATTCAATACAAATTGTAAAAACCCAAAACTTAATTGTTTTGGGTTTTTTAAATAATAGTCATATGTTAATTTAATTTTGGTTTTTACATGAAGATTTTATAGCTTGCACGAGTTAATGGTATAGGCATATTATATTCATATATGTTTTCAACGAGAAACCATTGAAATCAAAAAAAGGAGAATTGAGAAAGAGTAAAGCCATAAAAATACTTGAGGAACAGCGGCAAAAAGTTTTAAATCCTCACTATAAAAATAACCAAGAATGGATTTTTGAAACTGCTTTATATGTAAAAGACTTTTTTGGATTTAATTCAGCCGAATATGCGTGGATTGCACAATTTAAATGGTACATGAAAGAATCAAACACGGACTTTGTCAGCAACGAAGAAATTAAGGAAGTAATAGATGAAAAACCGAAAAAGGTTGTTTTATTTTTAGATAACTGCAAGCGGGTTATAGAAAATAAAGGGCTATATAAAGCACCGAAAAACAATGTCTTGTCAGACAAAAGCAACACGGCATTAATTGGAACAATAGTTACCGTTGCTAGCATTGTTTTTACAATTGGATTTTATTTAGGAACTGAAAAAATAAGTAAGAATCTTATACGTATAGAAAATGATCTGAAGAAATTAAAAAAGCAACTTCTTCGAGTAAGGTTTTTAATTCCCTTCGCTAGTCCAAACATTCTGTTTTTGACAGCAAGTGTAAGAAGATAAATAGCACTATAGAATACAAAAAAAAGAAAATATGAAAAAGCAATTATTAGCCCTGTTCATTAGCGCATTCGCAATGAATAGTTATTCTCAAATCATTTTTGAAAAAGGGTATTACATCAATAATGAGGGGCATAAAATGGAGGGCCTTGTCAAGAATGTTGATTGGCAAAGTAACCCTACAAAATTTGACTTTAAACGCACCGAAAAATCAAAGAAGAAAACAAAAACAATCCAATCTGTCAAAGAATTTGGCGTCTATAACATTTCAAAATACGTAAGAAGTACGGTAAATATTGATCGATCTAGTGAGGACACAGATGATTTGAGCCTTGAAAGAAAGCCGATATTTAAAGAGGAAATCCTTTTTTTAAAAGTGTTGGTCGATGGAGAGTATACCTTGTTTCACTATAGTGACCATAACTTAAAAAGGTATTTCTATGCAAAAAAGAATGCACCAGTCGAACAACTAATTTTTAAAAGTTACAAAACAAAAAACGCTACTATTGGTGTAAACAATACCTTTAGAGCACAATTATGGAACAATTTAAAATGTGCCGCATTCACCTTAAAAAAATTAGAGCGTTTAGACTACAAGAAAAAAGAATTGACTCGTTTTTTTGTGGAATACAACAATTGTAACAATCAAGCATCTATTAATTTTGAGGAAAAACAAAAAAAGGACTTATTCAATTTAAGTATTCGAGGCGGAATCAATAGTTCCTCACTTTTTATCCAAAATGGTTTTGTTAGTTCTAGAGATACTGATTTTGGCAGTGAAATTGGATGGAGATTGGGTATTGAAGCGGAATTTATTCTACCTTTTTATAAAAACAAATGGGCATTCATCGTTGAACCAACTTATCAATATTTCAACAGTAAAAAAGAAACAACAAATTGGGATTATGATGTTGATTACAAATCCATTGAACTGCCTATAGGTGTAAGGCATTATTTCTTTCTAAATGAGAATGCGAAATTTTTTATGAATGCTTCTTACATTATTGATTTTAGTATCGATTCAACTATTGGCATTAATTCAGGAAACGGTTTAAAAATAGAAACAAGAAGTAATTCAGCTTTTGGTTTGGGCTACAAACATCAAGATACCTATAGTTTAGAAGTAAGATATCAAACTAGTAGAAATCTCTTAAGCGGCTATACGTTATGGGTTACAGACTATAATACCGTGTCCCTAATCTTTGGGTATTCATTCTTTTAGAACGATCCAAAAAAGAAATATCAATTGCAATACAATTCCACCCATTTGTAATCCGCGTCTAAAATCAATGATTCTAAAACGTTTAAAAAAAACACTTTCTAACTTACAAATACCGTTCCTTCACAATATTCAAATGGTGCATTTGATGTCCAGAAAACAGATATCCCAAAGCCCTAACAGACATTTCATTTTCAGAAGCAACCCCAATGCGCAACAAGGCTTCCTCAGAAAAGCTTTGAAACAATTGAATAGAGCTTTTTCTAAGCGTGGCCATTTCATCCAATAAATCGAAGTAATTCAATTGATTGGCATTGCCATAGTCCACAAAAATATCTTGATCGAAACCAGGCAAAGCAGTTTTGTCATTTCTAGCAAAACACAAGGCTCGATAACAAAAAATGCGTTCCGTATCAATAATATGCTGAATCAATTCTTTAAGCGTCCACTTTCCAGCTGCATAGGAAAAACTATGTTTTTCTTCGGGTAGGTTTCGCATTACCGAATCAAACTCTTGTTGAGAATGCTGTAAATTTTCTATGATGGACCTATTTTTCACTGCAACCAATTGCATGTAATGCTCAAAATAAGCTGCGTATTCATTTTTTGGGATCATTCCTTTTCTTTTATGTAAGTTTGTTTTGTAAAACTAATCATTTTTAATGACGCAATTATTCATCAATATCAAAGAACTTATACAAGTTCGAGAGCCCAGTATTCAAAAAGTATCAGGAAAAGAAATGGGTGTTTTACCTACTCTAAAAAATGCTTTTTTAAGAGTCGAAAATGAATTGATTGTGGACTTTGGCTTGATGGATGCGCTCCCAAATAAGACAGCAGATGAAACCATCGATTGCCAAGGGAAGATGATTTTTCCTTCTTGGTGCGATTCGCATACACATATTGTCTATGCAGGAAATAGAGCACAGGAATTTGTCGACCGAATTAAGGGTTTGAGTTATGAAGAAATCGCCAATAATGGTGGTGGGATTTTAAATTCCGCAAAAAGACTACAAGAAACATCAGAGGACGATTTGTACCAACAATCTGCAAAAAGATTGCAAGAGGTAATTGCATTGGGAACTGGTGCCATCGAAATAAAATCGGGCTATGGGTTAACGGTAGCAACAGAACTAAAAATGTTACGGGTCATCAGACGTTTGAAAGAAAACTTTGACACACCTGTAAAAGCCACCTTTTTAGGTGCACATGCGCTTCCTGCTGAATTTAAAAACAATAAAGAAGGCTATCTCAATCTAATTATTGAAGAAATGCTACCCAAAATAGCTACCGAAAATTTAGCCGATTTTATTGATATTTTCTGTGAAATAGGCTATTTCGACTTGGAAGATACTGCACAAATTTTAGCCGCCGGAAAAAAATACGGCCTGATTCCAAAAGTGCATGTAAATCAGTTCAATGCTTTTGGAGGAATTAAAGTTGCTGTAGACGCAAATGCATTGTCTGTAGATCATTTAGAAGAATTATCAAAAGAAGACATCAATGCGCTAATAGGAACGAATACCATGCCTGTGGCACTCCCCTCTTGTTCTTATTTTTTAAGCATTCCGTATACGCCCGCAAGAAAAATTATTGAGGCAGACCTACCCTTGGCCTTGGCTACAGATTACAACCCGGGTTCTACGCCTTCAGGAAATATGAATTTTGTAGTGGCAACAGCGTGTATTAAAATGAAAATGACCCCAGAGGAGGCCATTAATGCAGCAACAATTAACGGTGCCTTTGCCATGAACTTATCCGACAAAGTGGGCAGTATTACCAAAGGGAAATTAGCCAATTTTTTCATTACAAAAGAGATTGCTTCCTATGGTTTTCTGCCCTATAGTTTTGGGGGTAATTTAATAGAAAACGTTTATTTAAAAGGAAAAAAAGCCACCTATTAATTCCGCAATATGCACTAAAAAATACTTACAAATATTCATTTTCTAAAGGCATTAACTCTTTTTTTATCTTAAATTCGCCATTCAAAATAATTTGATGTTTTTTCGATTTTTTCAGTATGTAACGTTTCTTTTGAATTCCAGAAATCAACACGGAGTACACTCCCCTTTTGTGTATCATTTAGTTACAAAGTGTTTTTACACGAAGGTGGATAAAAAGCACTTAAAGCAATATCAAGAAATACATAAAAGTGCACTATTGGGGCTTAATAAACCCAAACTAATTCTAAAAGTCATTGCCTATTTTAAACCCATAAGTAGTTTAGAAATTGGCAACTCTTTAGGGCTTGTAGCATCCGTAATAAAAATCACCCAACCCAATGCAACAGTTACAACGATAGCGAATACTCCTGGAACAGCTGGTTTTATTGAAAATTTATTTTCAGAAAATCAAGTAAAAGCAACCAAAAACAAACCATTTGATCTGGTTTTTTTTAATAGTGCCGAAAAAGCGACTTTATCTTATTTTGAAAGTTGTCTTTCTAGCGTTCATAACGAAACATTCTTTATCTTTAAAGATCTTTATAATAGTAAAGAAATGAGAACAACTTGGGCTAAAATAAAACAGCACACAAAAGTAACGGTAACCATAGATGTTTTTCACTACGGATTTGTTTTCATAAGAAAAGAACAGCAAAAAGAACACTTTAAGATCCGCATCTAAAAGGTAAAACTGTTACACGGTCTAACTTATAAACTTTGAAAAAAAATAAAATGAAGATATATACAAGAACAGGCGACAATGGCACTACTGGTCTCTATGGTGGTGGCAGAGTAAAAAAATACAATTTGCGAATAGACAGTTATGGTACGGTTGATGAATTGAACGCATACATTGGATTGATTAAAGATCAAGAAATTTCAGGAACTATTAAAGAATCGCTTTTAAAAATTCAAAATGAGTTATTTACATTAGGCGCCATGTTGGCAACACCCACAGAAAAAGAAACCTTAAAAAGTGGTACAGAAAGATTGAACATTCCTAAAATTGATGCGAATTCAATCCTTTTTTTAGAAAATGAAATTGATACCATGGAAGAAGAACTCCCACAAATGACCCATTTTATTTTGCCTGGCGGACACCAATCTGTGTCATTCTGTCACGTAGCAAGATGTGTTTGTAGACGTTCTGAACGTCTTTGCGTTGAACTAAATGATGAAGAAACCATTAATATTGACATATTAAAATATTTAAACCGCCTTTCTGACTATCTTTTTGTGTTGGCACGAAAATTGTCTAAAGACCTATCAGTGGCGGAAATCAAGTGGATTCCGAAAAAAAATAATTAAGTTCTTTATTTATTGATTTTATATTTCTTAAAAAAGACTTGCATAATTGCGTAAAAAATTTATTTTTGCACAAAATTAAACAGTAAGAAATGTATTGGACATTAGAATTAGCATCTTATTTAGCAGATGCACCTTGGCCAGCAACCAAAGACGAGTTAATTGATTATGCTATTAGAACTGGAGCTCCTTTAGAAGTAGTTGAAAACCTACAAGATATCGAAGATGAAGGCGATGCATATGACTCAATCATCGAAATCTGGCCAGATTATCCCACCGAAGATGATTATCTTTGGAACGAAGATGAATACTAAAATAGTAACAATATAAAAAAGTCTCTAAAAGAGGCTTTTTTTTTGTTATATTTCAATCCTTTTTTTAATGAGAAATTAAAAAAATAAAAACTTGATTCACAATAAAATAAAGCAACATATAATTTGTTGCACTAAAAAATAAATTCGCAATGAGCATATTAAATTCTGTAATCAAACTTTTTGTTGGAGACAAACAGCAAAAGGATTTGAAAATCTTACAACCTGTTATCGATGATGTAAATAAATTTGAAGCAGCAATTCGTACGTTAACCAACGATGAGTTGAGAGAAAAAACGTTCGCGTTTAAAGACATTATTAAAGCAGCTACAAAAGAATTTAATGACACCATAGAAACTTTAGATCTCGAAGCAAAAACTGCAGACATCGATCGACAAGAAGCTATCTACACAGAAATTGACACCTTAAAAGACGAAGCTTACAAAGTTTCTGAAACGACGCTATTGCAAATTATGCCAGAAGCATTTGCAGTGGTAAAAGAAACTGCAAAACGTTTTGTAGAAAATGAAGAACTAGAAGTAACGGCAACGCCTTTTGACAGAGAGTTATCTGGAGAAAGAGATCATATAACCTTAGAAGGTGATAAAGCATTTTGGGCAAACTCATGGGATGCTGCAGGAAAACCTGTAACTTGGGACATGGTGCATTACGATGTTCAGTTAATTGGTGGTTCGGTTTTGCATCAAGGTAAAATTGCAGAAATGATGACGGGTGAAGGAAAAACATTGGTTTCTACACTTCCCGTTTATTTAAATGCTTTGACAGGAAACGGTGTGCACTTGGTAACCGTAAATGATTACTTGGCAAAACGTGATAAGGCATGGATGGGTCCTATTTTTGAATTTCATGGTTTTACAACAGATTGTATCGATTACCATCAACCCAATTCGGATGCACGAAGAAAAGCCTACAATGCAGACATTACTTACGGAACCAATAACGAATTCGGCTTCGATTACTTGCGAGATAATATGGCAAGTTCTAAAGATGATTTGGTGCAAAGAGCGCCAAATTATGCCATTATTGATGAAGTAGATTCTGTTTTAATTGATGATGCAAGAACACCATTGATTATCTCCGGTCCTGTACCACAAGGAGATCGACATGAATTTACAGAATTAAAACCGTTGGTTTCTGAATTGGTTACCCTACAAAGACAACACTTGGTGAGTGTATTGGCGGAAGCAAAAAAATTATTGGCGGACGGAAACGTAAAAGATGGAGGGTTTTTATTATTAAGAGTCTATCGAGGATTGCCAAAAAATAAAGCATTGATTAAATTTTTGTCACAAGAAGGAATGAAGTTAATTCTTCAAAAGACAGAAAATACGTATATGGCAGACAACAACAAGTTGATGCCAGAAGTAGATGAAGACCTTTGGTTTGTGATCGAAGAAAAAAACAATCAAATTGATTTAACGGACAAGGGAATTGGATACTTATCTGATAAGACACAAAATGATACGTTCTTTGTATTGCCAGATATTGGTGTAAAAGTTGGTGAAATTGAAACTTCAGAAAAGACACCCGAAGAAAAAGCTGCTGAAAAGGATGAGTTATACAAAGACTTCAGCATCAAAAGTGAGCGCATTCACACCATGAATCAATTGTTAAAAGCATATACTGTTTTTGAAAAAGATGTGGAGTATGTGGTGATGGAAAACAAAGTAATGATTGTTGATGAACAAACGGGTCGTATTATGGACGGTCGTC
>TARA_B110000208_G_scaffold98284_1_pt1 | contig 31918 bp, 22 predicted proteins | sample TARA_B110000208 | Tara Oceans TARA_B110000208 (sample SAMEA4397426) | marine metagenome | biome: Polar Biome; feature: [SRF] surface water layer (ENVO:00010504); material: water (ENVO:00002006), including particulate matter (ENVO:01000060) such as... | depth 5 m
AGCGAGCAGACGAATTAGCCCTTGCCAATAAAGAACTTGCCTTTCAAGAAGAAGAGAAAGATAAGCGGGCAGATGAATTAGTCCTTGCCAATAAAGAACTTGCCTTTCAAAAAGAACTGATGCAGTTCATTGATACCGCGAACGCACCGATTTTTGGTATCGATGCGCATGGGAGTATCAATGAGTGGAATAAGCAGTCAGAACAAATCACAGGCTATACTAAGACAGAGGTTCTAGGTCAGGACCTTGTGGAGAATTTCATTACCGATGACTATAAGGTTCCGGTAGGTGAGGTTCTGAAGAAAGCACTTGAGGGCGAAGAAACAGCGAACTATGAATTTCCGCTGTACACTAAATCGGGAGAGCGCGTTGATGTGCTGCTTAATTCGACAACACGGCGTGATGCCACCGGCAAAATCGTTGGAGTGGTTGGTGTAGGTCAAGATATTACAGAGCTGAATAAAGTTCGGCTCGAACAGGAAAGTGAACGCAAAGAAGCCTCCGCCCAAATCATCCAAGCTTCAAAATTAGCAACACTGGGGGAAATGGCGACATCAGTTGCACATGAGTTAAATCAACCCCTGAACGTCATACGCATGGCTGCGGGGAATTGCAGGCGGAAGATTTCTGATGGCACCGCTGATACCGAATACCTGAACAATAAAATGGAACGTATTGAGTCGCAGACTGCACGAGCAGCTGCAATCATTGACCACATGCGTATGTTCGGGCGCGAGGCTAACGAAGAACTCGCTCCGATTAATCCTCGAGCTGTGGTTACCAGTGCGCTTGACCTAATGGGTGAGCAATTGCGCCTGGCTGGTATTGAGATTGTGACCGAATTTTCTGAAGACTGTTCCTCAATTTTAGGTCATAGCATCCAAATGGAACAGGTCATTTTGAATTTACTTACCAATGCCAAAGATGCCATGGCTAAAAAAGAAGGCGAAAAGAAGATTACATTGCGGGTATTTGAAGACAATAAAGGTGTCCAGATTACCGCTGAGGATGCCGGTGGTGGTATTCCAGGAGATGTACTTCCGCGCATCTTCGAACCGTTCTACACAACCAAAGAAATGGGCAAGGGTACGGGCTTAGGGTTGTCGGTAAGTTATGGTATTATCAGTGACATGAAGGGAACTCTAGTCGCTGACAATATCGGTGGTGGCGCCCGGTTCACGATCACTCTGCCGTGTGTGAGTTAATGATGATTATTGGAAGCTGAATAACTATTTCAATCAAAGTTCTTATAGTTGACGATGAAGAGATTATTCTTGAGGAAGCGTCAGAAGCGTTAACTGATCAAGGTTACGAATGTTTTGTTGCAAGCGGCGTTAAAGCTGCAGTTGAAGTCATTGAAACCACGCCCGGGATCAGACTTATTCTCACAGATTTGAGAATGCCGCGGGAATCAGGTGCTGACTTAATCAAGATGGTTGAAGAAAAGTTTGGCCAAGACATAAAGTTTATCGTAATGTCAGGGCATGCCAGTCCCAGTATTGAAACAGACGACATAGACCTTGAGTTATATCCCTTTTTAAGAAAACCGCTAGATATTGATAACCTAATAGGAATGGTCTATTCAGTGTTAGGGAATAAGGAATAATAGTTGTGATTACAAAGGTACTTATAGCTGAAGATGAAGATGAAATTCGCGAAGAGCTGGTCGAATGTCTAACTAATGGCGGCTTTATTTGCGTTGAAGCCTCAAACGGTGAAGAAGGGCTTGATCTTCTGCGTAGGGATACGGAAATCAACGTTGTTTTAACTGATATTCACATGCCCGGTAAATCTGGTTTGGAAATGATCAATAGCGCCTATTCTGAATTTGGCAAAGATCGTGATTTAGAATATGTTATTTTGACCGGTCACGGTGGGTCTAAGGAAGCCATCGGTGCTTTGAAGCTTGGTGTAATAGACTTTCTTGAAAAGCCCCTTGATATTGACCACTTGCTTCACGTTGTTCGTCGGGCCGAAGAATTAGTACTTTTAAAACGGGCCAATCGTCATTATAAAGCTGGTCTGGAAGCAGACGTTCAGGCTAAAACACTGGAAAACCGAAAACTCCTTAGTAATCTCGAAAACGCATATGAAGAAGCACTTGAATGTCTAGCTGTTGCAGCTGAATACAAGGATTCGGAAACGGGCAATCATATCAGCCGGGTTGGGGAATATGCTCAATTGATTGCCAAGGAACTTGGCTGGTCGAAAGAGCGCCAAAACTTAATATTACTTGCAGCCCCTTTGCATGATGTCGGTAAGATCGGTACCCCAGAAAGTATTTTACTTAAACCCGGTAAGCTAGACTCTGACGAAGTCGAGATCATGAAACAACATACACAAAATGGTTACGATATACTGTCTAAATCGAAATACCCGGTAATGCAGGCTGCAGCTAACATCGCCAGATGTCATCATGAACGTTGGAATGGAGGGGGCTATCCACGCGGCATTAAAGGAACGGAAATCCCCATTGAGGCTCGAATTACATCTTTGGTTGATGTGTATGACGCATTGCGTTCAAAACGTCCTTACAAGCCAGAGTTCGATCAGGAAAAAACCCTGTCAATAATGCTCGATGGTGATGGAAGGACGGACCCTTCACACTTCGACCCAGAGCTAATCGATATTTTTCGAAAAGTCGCTGGTAAGTTTGATGAGATTTACCTAAAGCTGGCTGATTAAAATTTATCAAATAGAATAAGAAAATGGGTCATATATGGTCCGCCTCGTCTTGCAAGTAAAATTTATTCGTAGCATAAAGAAATATTGCTTACATATATCCGGCCTTTAGGTGAGGTTTTATTCATCTCTGGCCCTGATGGAATCATCACGTTCACCTCATCAGATCTTCTGCTTCAAATGAGCCCCTGGCCCCGCCAGGTTCGTTGGAATTTAGATGTTATCTTTTATGGCATCACTTAAATTTTATCCACGCAATTCGTTAAAAACTTAATGTTTATCTACTGACCTTCTAATTCTTCAGGTACTTGTTACACGATAGTCTTGTTTATTCGTTAATAAAGCCCATACAACTCGTGCATTTTTATTGGCCATCGCCACTCGCCAACTTTCAGGTCTTCTGGCAATGCGAAAATCAAGGGATCAGCCAGCTTGGCCTTTATAAACCTCACTTTTTCTATCACCTCCATGAGCAGCCAACTTAGTTGATCTTGAAACCAACTGACTGATCTTTTGATGGAACCCACTAGTACCATAAGCTTCGCCACGCATGGTTGCTTCTGTTATTAAGTTTTCTTCTTTAGCAATATCAAGCTTATCAAATATCTTTTGATAGTTTTTATACCGCCGCTGCGAATCATCACCCAAACCCTTATATAACGGATGTTCGCTAATCAACTTATCTGCTCCCCCTAAAGAATGATGGGCATAGCTTGACTATTTACAATCAGAATAAAAGGTGTCAGGTCTTGCCTTTTGCCTTTCTTATAAAAAGTACGAGGTCGAGCAGAAAGAAAGGGGCAGGTCTTGCAATCACGCACTTCTGATTTTTCATCACTCGACTAACCGTTCAATAATGCACATTAAATTCATCATCAACGAATATATCTTCACGTCGACCACCCCAGAAATCACATTATAAAGCGCTCCTGTATATTCCATATCTTATTGGTATTGCCATACACCCAAGCTTAGATCATAAATGCTTGATTGAACGACCTGACTCTTTTTTCCTGGGAAATAAGAAAACAGCGTGACCCATGCTGGCATCAACGCTGCTTTTAATCGTACTGTTTTTATTTAAATCAATTACTTAATAAACAACATTTCACGATATTTAGGCAATGGCCAGTCACTGTCAGATACCAATGTTTCTAGTATATCTGCAGCAGCACGTACATCATCCATTAAGCCACGGACTTCGTCAGCTAAGAACTTCATATGCTCTTCAATTGTCGCAAAGTCATGTTTTGCAATAGCAGTTTCAAGCACACCAACAGCCGTCATCATTGCATTGGCTGCGGCAGTCACCGCATCAGCAGGAGATGGTGTTAATTTAGCGCTCACTGAACCTAGCTTAGACAAGTAAGTCACTGCGGCTGGGTAAATGATGGTTGTTGCCATTTCAACAGTTAGCTTAGCCTCAACTTCAAGTGCTAACACGTATTGCTCAGAATACACTTCAAAACGACTTTCTAATTCAGCTGGTGTTAATACGCCAGTGCTAGAGAATAACTCAACCACTTCAGGTGCTTTAAATGCTGGCAATGCATCTGCAGTCGTTGGAATGTTTTTCAAACCACGCTCTTTAACAGCCATTTCATGCCACTCAGTAGAGTAGCCATCGCCGCCAAATATTGCATTACCGTGTAATTCCATCAACTCTTTTAACACAGAGAATACAGCTACCTGTGTTTTAGCACCGCCATCTAGCTCAGCTTTAAGTTTGTCAGCAATCCAGTTTAATGAATCAGCTAACATCGTGTTCATCGCCACTAAAGGACCAGAAACAGATTGTGATGAACCAACCGCACGGAACTCAAAACGGTTACCAGTAAACGCAAATGGTGATGTACGGTTACGATCACCTGGATCACGTGTAAAGTTTAGAATTTGTGATAAACCTAAGTCCATCTCACCGCCGTCAGTTGGTGCATGTAATGTACCTGTTTTGATGTCATCAAATACTTTTTCTAATTGGTCGCCTAAGTAAACAGATAGAATCGCAGGGGGCGCTTCATTCGCACCCAAACGATGGTCATTCGCAGCGGAAGCAATCACTGCACGTAATAAAGGACCATATTTATGCACACCACGAATCACCGCACCACAGAATAATAAGAAGTTAAGGTTTTCGTTTGGTGTTTTACCCGGATCAAGCAAGTTACCTTGTGTTGAGTTACCAACAGACCAGTTAACGTGTTTACCTGAGCCATTCACGCCTGCGAATGGTTTTTCATGTAATAAGCAAAGGAAGCCATGCGCTTTTGCTGTATTTTTCATCACAGTCATTAATAACTGTTGATGGTCAGCCGCTACGTTAGCCGCTTCGTAATAAGGTGCAATCTCGAATTGGCCAGGAGCCACTTCGTTATGGTGTGTTTTAGCTGGAATACCAAGCTTATATAGCTTGTCTTCAAAATCTTGCATAAATACTTGAACACGCTCAGGAATCGCACCGAAGTAATGATCATCAAATTGCTGACCTTTAGGTGATGCAGCACCGAATAATGTACGGCCGGTTAACAATAAGTCAGGACGTGCATTCGCGAATCTCTCATCAACCAAAAAGTATTCTTGCTCAGCGCCACAGCTAGAGTTCAAACGAGCGACTTTTTCTTCGCCCATTAAAGACAATACTTTTTGTCCCGCGTCATTCATTGCCGCGTTAGAGCGCAATAAAGGAATCTTTTTATCTAATGCTTCACCAGTCCAAGACATAAATACACTTGGAATCGTCAATACAGCACCGTTGGCTGTTTGCATGATATACGCAGGACTCGTAGGATCCCAAGCCGTATAACCACGAGCAGCATTTGTCATACGAAGGCTACCGTTAGGGAATGATGAACCGTCTGGCTCACCTTTAATCAACAAGCTACCAGTAAACTCAGTAATAGAGCCCCCGTCAGAGTTTGTAATGATAAAACCATCGTGCTTTTCAGCAGTCGCATTTGTCATTGGGTAGAAAATGTGTGAGAAGAACTTAGCGCCTTTAGTCATCGCCCAGTCTTTCATTGCCGCAGCAACCACATCAGCAGTCGCAGGATCTAATGCAGCACCTGTTTCTACTGTTTTCTTCATCGCTTTAAATGCAGATTTTGAAAGTGATTCTTCCATCTGCACTAAACCAAATACATCACTCGCCCAAATTTCCTTAAGAGGTGCTGTCATCCCTATATCAAAAGGCGCTGCCTTTGAAATTCTAGAAATCGCCTCTAGTCGTGACTCATTACCGCTCATTTATTTCCCCTATAACTATTTAATGATAAAGATAGATTCTTTTTAGTTCTTATCAATGTTGCTATCAACATTCTCATTGAGAGTCGATGCTTAAGTATTGTTGCTAGCAATAATTGCACCAACCTATCCAAATCAAGGTTGGAACGAGATTATAGCAAGGTAAGCGTTGTGTTGCAGTGCATTTAACTCAAAACACCATAAGAGGATCGTCCGCGATCACGCACCATCATGGAGCATGGCGCACCAATATGAACAGCAATAGTAGAAAGCAACCCGTCTAGGAGAAATAATGTCGATCAAACGCACTTTTATCTCATATGGAATATTAATGGCTGTAGGCGTCACGCTATAATCTTTTGCAAAAAATAATAATGCGCCTTAAAATCAAGAGACACCTGCCAAAATAGCACTACATCCACTCCATAATAGAATCTCACTTGAACTCTCTCCCAGATAAAAGTACGTCAACTCACTAAAATGCGATCACATTTCAAATCCATTCAGAGTATCGTCCGCTTAATTACTGAAGAACAATTTATCGAAGCTGCGACAATCGCTAAAACAAATTTAATTGGTGGTAGATTTAAGCAAAAATTATCTTCCTTCATAAACAATGATAGCTTTAAATTAATAGGGAGATTACCCTCTCATTGAGGAGTATATGAACGTACTTAAAAGATCACTTACACGTATATTGCTGTGTATACAAAAGAAATTGATGAGTGCTCTAGATACATAATGGCATTAAGTAAAACTTTTGAATTCCCTGTTAACAGCACCTCTGTTATATTTATCGGAGAAACTCCGGAAGGTCAGCCGGTTCCAAATAAAATGAAAGTAATACCCATACTCCAATTCCGGTGGGTTAAAAAACATTACTCAGAGCTTAAATACCGTTTGTCTATGCTCTAGCTCATATGGCGTAATAGCTGAACGTCTTATGGGATGCTTGCTAAGCGCCTTGGTGAATGAATAGCCTGCGTAACGCGTTCCGCTTATTAGCACCCTACTTAGCTTTGAGTCAAAAAATACCACTGCACCACATTCACAATCAACAAAATAAAACTAATTACTTGCCAAACGCGGCTAGGGTTTTGTTCGAGTAACGGCCGCCGTTTATAGCTTTGCATGAGTGTTGCATTAGGTTTTTGTAATTCAGCCCAAAACTCAGAATAAGCATCATGGCGTTGACGGTAGCTGGGGTGGCAGGCTTTTTCGATGGCAAGATCTAACCTTAGCGGTAAATCTGGGCGGTGTTCGCGTAGTTGTTGGTATTGCCATTCATTGACTGATTTCGCGCCGCGTCTATGCACTTTCTTCATGTGGTATGGCAGCTCTTGTGAGAGTATTTCATACACCATGACGCTTAGCGAGAATAAGTCGCTTTGCATGATGGCTGTGCCTTCTACTATAGTTTCTGGTGCGATGTAGTTGACTGAGCCGACGGGTATATCTTCATCTATGGACGAGCTGATTTCTGATAAACCACGTACCATAGCTGTACCAAAATCTGAGAAAATCGCATGACTCCATATAAAAGCATTAAAATACGGTCACAATGAAATCAAAAATAATCACCAGAGAAGGCTTTAAAAAGCTCAATGCAGAACTCGTGCACTTGTGGCAAGAGGTGCGCCCAGAAGTCACTAAGATGGTGGCATGGGCAGCTAGCTTGGGTGATCGCTCTGATAACGCAGACTATCAAACCAACAAACAAGCGTTACGTAAGCTTGATAAAAGAATCCGCTTTTTAGAAGTCACCCTCGGTGATATTCAAGTCGTTGATTACAACTCACAACAAGATGGAAAAGTCTTTTTTGGTGCGTGGGTTGACCTAGAGAATGAAGCTGGGAAAATCTTGAAAATCAGAATCGTTGGGCCAGAAGAAATCTACAATACAAAGGACTATGTTTCCATTGATTCTCCTATGGCACTTGCTTGTATTGGAAAATCTGTCGATGATGAAATTATCGTCAATACACCTAATGAGAAACGCTATTGGACGATTACTGCTATTCGTTATTAAGCCCCGTTCTAATAACCAATGGGTTAATAGCCATTAGGCGCTTGGCTGTCTAATACTTTGACGTCATAGACAAAATACTCGGTATCGCCAAAGCAGCTAGTCGGAATCCATTTATGTTGCTTATACAATAAGCGCACACGCTTACCATTACTCGTGTTAATTTTTGCATAAACAACAGCATTTTTAGCCGTAAAAAAGAATTTTTCTGCTTGCGTCCCTGGTACTGTAACCAACACCTGCTCACCTTCATACGTTTTACAAAAAAAGCCTTTTTGCGATATTTTTTGCACAAGTCCAACCCGCTCACCTGATGAGTAGACCCAATGCAGGGTAAAAAAGTGTAAATAACGAATAGTATAAATGGAATAAGGATAATACTCAGCTATTTTAAATACATCTTAATCGTTGCTAGCATGCTAGCGTCTCCAAACAGTCGATTGATTTCAATCATTATCTTATAAAACATAATGCTGCGTGTATGTTTTGTAAGATTAAAGTCTCGCGATTGATGCTGTGTCGTTTAGAATATTGCTATGTCATTTCCAACAGCTTCAACCACTATTCTGTGCGCCACTAGCCGCCTTGCGCGTAGCCTGCACATGGCACAGCAACGTGCGCACATTGCCAGTGGTGAAACGCAGTGGGAAGCGCCGCATATCACGACGCTTTCTGAGTGGCTAAACAGTGTAGTTGAAACAGCGATCTTACTGGGTGAGATTGATGCGGATAGCGTGCCAACGAATGGTTTGAGCGCCACACAAGAAGGCTTGTTGTGGGAGCAAAGCATACAGCAATCACTGAAAGATAATGACGCAGCGGATTTGTTTGATACGGCTGGGTTGGCGAGTGCCGCGATGGAGGCAAACCGTTTGCTGACTGAGTGGCGTTTGAATCTTAATCAAGAGGAAGCCACTGAAGAAACACAGCAATTTATGCAATGGCGCGAACAATTTCAACAACTATGTAAACAGAGCAATGTATTAGAAGCTGTACGCTATGAAGCTTGGCAAATCACTTGTTTGCAAAAAGGCGCAGGACAATTACCTAATCAGGTTCAATTTGCAGGGTTTGACCGCATTCACCCAAATACGCAACGATTAATCGCCGTATTGGAAGCACGTAGTGTAACGGTGAGTACTTACCCGCTCACACTTTCAGCGCCACAACAGTTAGCGCATGTCACGCTGAATGACCAAGAAGCTGAATGTCGTTCTGCGGTGGCTTGGGCGCAACATCAATTAGCGAAAAATGCAGATGCCAAGCTCGCAATTGTAGTGCCAGAACTAGAAGCGTTACGCCCGACACTATCCGACTTATTAGACGACGTGTTTCACCCAGAAGCCGCCGCGCCTGCCAATGCAGAAATACTGCGCTGCTATGACTTTACTTTAGGGGTTTCACTGTCTAGCTTGCCAATCGTCAATACAGCATTAGATTTATTACGCTTTGCTTGGCAAAAACAAGCCATGTTGCAAGCGGACATTGCACAGCTATTACATAATGTGTATTGGTCTACAAGCATGCTGGAAAGCGATGCCCGCGCCAAGCTGGATGCTCGTATGCGGCAAGATTGTCCACTAAGCCTCACTTCACACCGCTTTATCCGCTTTTTGCATCATGCTTGCGAAGGTGAACATGCTTTAGCTTTGCCTGACTTATTAGCCGATACCAAAGCACTCATGGGTGTCGCGCAAGATAATAGCCGTTTTGCTAGCCCTGCTGAGTGGGCAGAAACCTTTGCAAACGCACTTAAGGCAACGCATTGGCAAGGCGAGCGTAGTATTTCTAGCCACGAATATCAAGCTGTAAAATCCTTTAAAAAAGTGTTATTGCAACTCGCGAGCTTAACGCCACTAGTGGGTAAAATCAGTCCAAATGAAGCCATTAAACGACTAACCCAATTATGCAAGAATCAGATATTCCAACCTGAGCGCAAGTCACAACCTTCCATCCAAGTAATGGGTATGCTAGAAGCCAGCGCAGAGCCTTTAAATGCAATATGGGTCATGGGCATGAATGATCATGTATGGCCGCCAATTGCGCGCCACAATGCCCTATTGCCTGCGCATATTCAACGTGATGCCAATACACCGAATGCCAGCAGCGAAGTACAAAGGGGATTTGCCTTGGCGATACATGAGCGCTTAATCAAAAGTGCCGTGCAGGTGACTTTTTCAAGTGCTAAAAAAGGCGGCGAACGCGAGCTACGGGTGAGTCCTTTGATGCATGGCATTAGCAAACTTGAGTCAGCGCCTAACATTAGCCTCACCTTAGCAGAAACGTTAGCGCAAGCATCTACACGCGATTGGCAATGGCTAGATGACCACCAAGCGCCGCCCGTTAAAGATGGCGAACATGTCGGCGGCGGCACAGGGTTACTGAAAGCGCAGGCGATTTGCCCTGCTTGGGCGTTTTACCAGTATCGCTTAAATGCGAGAAATCTCGGTGAGCCAGTCAATGGTTTGGATGTGATGGAGCGCGGCAGCTTGGTGCATGAAGTCTTAGCCCAATTTTGGGATGGTCGCAGCCAAGAAGCTTGGCAAGATACGATTCCTGATACGTTAAAAACCGAGTTATTAGCCATCGCAGAAAATGTACTCACCGCGTTTAATACTGAACGGAATGGTGTTTTTTCTGACACGTTTTTAAGCTTAGAAGCGGCTCGCTTAAGTAAGTTGGTTTTTGCATGGCTGATAGAAGTTGAAATGCTACGTCCGCAAGGCTTTAGCGTGCAAGCTTGTGAACGTGAATGCAATATTGATATTGAAGGTATTAGCATCAAACTCATTATTGATCGTATTGATCAGTTAGACGATGGTAGGCTGGTCGTCATTGATTACAAAACGGGCCGCCAGTTGGATTATAAAAACTGGGCACAGCCTAATATTACTGAACCGCAATTACCGATTTATGCGGCCTTTATTTTAAAAGGTGCGAGCGAGTTTGAAAACAGCGAGGTTGGCGCAGTCTGTTACGCCAAAGTACGCCTTGCTGATAATGCCTTTGTTGGTATTGCGGCGGCGGAAGAGCTGGTACAAGGTGCAACGGTATTTGATGACCGCTATGGTAAAAGGGCCTTTGATGAAGTCAATTTTCCCGATTGGAAAAGCATCATTCAGCATTGGAAAAGCAGCATTACGACCACCGCGATTAGTTTGAAAAGTGGTGATGCAGCGGTCGCATTTGAAAGCGAAAATCAGCTGACTTTTTGTGATGTAACCCCATTGCTGCGCTTACCTGAACGCCAATTGCAATTTGAGCGTCAACATAATAATTTGGAACAACTGCAATGAGTAATGATGCAACATTAGATATTTTATTGCATGAAGATAGCTTAAGTCGTGAGCAGGCATTAGCGCATGACTCATTTATTGTCGAAGCACCAGCTGGTGCGGGTAAAACGGAACTGCTGACGCAGCGTTTTTTAATGCTATTAGAAACGGTAGAATCGCCAGAAGAAATCATCGCCATTACCTTTACCAATAAAGCCGCCTCAGAAATGAAGGCACGGATTATGGATAGCTTAGTCATGGCAGCGGCTGATGAACTGCCAGTACAGCCACATAAGAAAATCACGTTTGCATTAGGCAAAACCGTTTTAGCACGTTCGGCTGAACTGGGCTGGAATCTGCTTGATACACCATCACGTTTACGTATTTATACCATTGATTCATTGAGTGCTAATTTAGCAAGGCAAATGCCATTACTAAGCCGTTTTGGTACGCAACCTGGCGTACGCGATGACCCAAGACCGTATTATGAAGAAGCCGCGATGCGGGCAATTGAGCACCTTGAACATGAAGATTACGGTCAGATTGTTCATGATGCATTGCAGTACTTTGATAATGATACTTACAAGCTGACACAACTCTTGTCCAAAATGCTAGCAAAGCGCGATCAATGGTTGCCATATTCGCAAAGTGCACATACGGCACAAGATGCTGAGGCAGCCCTAGCCAGTATGATTAATGGCGATATTCAAGTAGCAGCTGAGGTGTTTTCTGTACGTTACCAACAAGCACTCATGCCGATTGCACGCTTTGCAGCGAGTAACTTAGAAGCTAACCACCCTATTGCCCAGCTGCTCGACTGGAATAGTGAAATTGGCGCTGAAACACACAATTTAGCAGGGTGGCAGGCGGTGACAGAGCTAGTGCTAACAGCCGGTGGCACACTGCGGAAACGTTTAGATAAAAACATTGGATTCCCTGCCACATCTGAGGCTAAATTACATAAAGCTGCCTTATTAGAAATCATTGCGTCGCTGCACCAAACCAGTGGCGCAGAAACAGCGCTTGCACGTTTACGTACTTTGCCAAGTCCGCAGCAGGATGAAAACACATGGAAAATGATTGCGACACTTGCACAGCTACTGCATATTGCCGTTGGTGAATTATGGTTGGTGTTTCAAGCTAATGGCGAGGTGGATTTTGTTGAAATATCACAACGCTCATTATTAGCACTAGAAGACGCTGAAGGTAGCACTACCGACTTAGCATTAAAGTTGGATTATAGCATTCAGCATTTATTAGTGGATGAGTTTCAAGATACCAGCCCTTCACAAATTAAGCTTATTCAAGCGCTCACCCGAGGTTGGCAAGCAGACGATGGCCGTACTTTATTCTGTGTTGGCGATCCGATGCAGTCTATCTATCGCTTTCGTAAAGCCAATGTTGGTTTGTTCCTAGGTGCAGCACAAAAAGGCATAGGCCAAATAAAGCTTAAGTCATTGAAATTATGGCGTAATAACCGTTCACAGCCCTCCGTGGTGGAATGGGTGAATACAGCCTTTGATAAGGTATTTCCTGATCAAGATAGCATTAGCCGCGGCGCGATTCATTACCGTCAATTTGTGGCGACTAAAGACAGTGAATCCGTAGCTGGTGTGACAGTGCATGCGATGTTTGATGAAAAGCCAAGTAGCAATACTGACGATGATGAAGAGCCAATCTTAGCAACTGATATTCGCCAGTTAGAGGCGGATACCATTATTGAGATTATTCAACAAACCCGGGCGCATAAACCCGAAGCAAAGATTGCCGTATTGGTACGGGCGCGTAGCCATTTAACAGCTTTGGTGACTGAAATCCGCCGTAACCACCCTACCCTGAGTTTCCAAGCGGTAGAGATTGAAGAGCTCGTTAACCGTCAAATTGTGCAGGATTTACTCTCTTTGAGTTATGCACTACACCAACGTGCCGATCGCGTGAATTGGTTAGCCGTGTTACGTGCGCCTTGGTGTGGCCTGACCTTGGCTGATTTGCACGCCTTAGTCTCGAGCGACAAGGGCAGCACCATCATGCAGCTTATACACAATGAAGCGCGCTTAACCTCATTGAGTGCAGATGGTCAGCAGCGTGTATTACATGTGCGTGATGTGCTGAGCCAAGCGTTACAGCATCAAGGTCGCTCCTCTGTCAGCCGATGGCTGCATGGTGCTTGGTTGATGTTAGGTGGTGCTGATTGCTTATGGGATGCGGGTGATGTGCGCGATGTACAAGCTTTCTTTGCTCGCGTTCAACAGCTAGAAGCGGCAGGTCAATTTTCACCACAACAATTAGCGGTAGAAGTTGAAAAACTCTATGCAGCACCTGATGCCAAAGCGGATGACAGCCTACAATTTATGACGATTCATAAATCCAAAGGCTTGGAATTTGATACCGTCATTCTCCCAGGTTTAGACCGCAAAACAGGCGGCAACGATCAGCCATTATTACTATGGGAAGAAGTATCACCAGATGATGCAGCGCATGAAGTAGACGTTGTGAATTTAGTCGTAGCGCCTTACATTCCTAAAGGCGCAAACGCTCAAGCAGCCAACGCAATCACCCCTTATGATTATTTGAAAATACTAGAGAAAGAACGTGCTGTATTTGAAGATGCACGTGTGCTTTACGTCGCGGCAACCCGCGCTGAACGATGTTTGCATTTATTAGGCGCGGCAAAAGTAAATAACAAAGGTGAGATTAAAGCGCCTAAAAATACATTTTTAGACATGTTATGGCCGATTGTGTATGACCATTTTAATGAAGCGCATGCGATCAAACCACCAACTGACATCACAACTAATGTCACCGCTAATATAGACTCAACAGTCACATTAGAAAATTTCAAACCGCAATTGATTCGTTTGAACCAAGTTGCTTCGCCTAATGTTTTTACGAAAACAAAAATAATCGAAAGTGACAATAACAATAAAAAAGAAGACAATAGCAACACGCTGGATGCAGATGTCGGCATCTTAACGCACTTATATTTAGAATTGATGGCCAAAAGCGACTTGCACCTATGGTCAGCCAGCCGTATCACTACTTTAGAAAATGCGATGCAACGTTGGTTTAAACAAAAAGCTTATGATGCAGCAATCGCCAATCAATCAGCCAAACGTGTCATCACCCTATTATCAACGACACTTGGTAGTGAACAAGGTCAGTGGGTGCTGAAGGACAGAGACACGGCTGCTAATGAATTAGCGATTACCTCTACCACTGAGCAAGCAGTTAATCAAAAAATAGTCGACCGCACATTTGTCGATGCAGGTATCCGCTGGGTGATTGATTACAAATCTACCACCTTAGCCAACGCCAGCTCGGATGCCGATTTAAAAGCCTTTGCTGCGCAATACAAAACGCAACTAGATGGTTATGCTTCTTTATTTGAAGATCAAAACCTGCCGATACAAAAAGCGATTTTCTTTGTCAGTATCGGCAGACTATTGAAGCTTGATTAGCTACGAATACCACCATCATCTGCGCTATTAGCAATATGTATCGTCTGCGTTGGAAATGCTATCTCAGCACCATGTTGTGCAATGATATCAGCCGTTTTTAACAAGATATCTTGCTTAACATTATGAAACTCTTCCCAAATGACTGTTCGCGAATATGTATAGATAAAAAAGTCAATGGATGAGGCACTGAAAGCATTGAAATTCACAATCAGCGTTTTAGCCGTATCAATATCAACATGCGCTTTTAGCATAGCTTTAACATCTTCAACGATGGATGCCATTACGTGAATATCATCATAGCGAATACCAATGGTTTCTTTAATACGCCGATTGCTCATCCGGGATGGGTTTTCAACGACAATTGTGGTGAACAGCGCATTGGGCACGTAAATTGGGTTTTCATTAAATCGTCTAATCTGAGTATAACGCCAGCTAATTTTCTCCACGACACCTTCAATATCCTTATCTGGTGAACGCACCCAATCACCGACTTCAAAAGGTCGATCACTGTAAATAGTTAAGCCGCCGAAAAAGTTAGCCAAAATATCTTTTGCAGCAAAACCAATGGCAATACCGCCAATACCGCCAGCAGCGAGTAAGCCAGAAACACTAAAGCCAAACGTTTGCATTAACGTCAGCACAGCGCCAACAATCACTACCAAATGGCCTAGCTTAGACAATGCATCAACCGTCGTGTAATCGATACTATCACCGCGATCGCTCTGTTGAGCTAAGTAGCGATCACTTGCCCCGTTAATTAAGCGCCAGAAAAACCAAGCAAAGCAAACGGTAATCAACGCATCTCTGAGCATGGGAACAACGTCGAACAACTCATCACCAGTTTGCTTACCGATAATTTTTAATACGATTGAAATGCCGACGACCCACACCACAAACGGCAGTGGTTTTGATGTGGCAACGAGCAACGTGTCATCCCACTCACTTTTGGTTTTTTTTGATGCTTTAAGCAATAGGGCAAGCACAAAAGCCAGAATAAAATGAATCACTATAGCAGCGATAGAAACGCCTATTATTTTCAAAATCCACAGCTCATTCAATCCAAATGTTTCTAAGCTTTGTATGATGTCTTCCAATGCAATACTCCTTTACTTAATCTAACTACAATATAACACAGCAGTTTAAACCATAGCCTGCCATTAACCTGCCATCGATTCACACCTAACTGATAAAGCGATAGTGTAAAATCACTTTAACAATGAACCAAACAAAACTGGCCACTTAAATGAAAATATTCTCCCACCTTTATGAACGCGTAATGTCTTGGTCTAAAAAACCAAGTGCGCCTTGGTATTTGGGCCTACTAAGCTTTTCTGAATCCTCTTTTTTTCCAATTCCACCTGATGTGATGCTCGCACCGATGTGCCTTGCCACGCCATCAAAAGCTTGGCATTTTGCATCATTAACAACAGTAGCCTCGCTACTTGGCGGCTTGCTTGGCTATTTAATCGGTGCGACTTTTTTTGACTTCATCACACCTTATTTACAAGCGAACGATCATTATTTGGCCGCTTTTCAAAAAGCAGAAGCTTGGTTTACAGAATGGGGTGTTTGGGCAATATTCCTCGCAGGATTTTCACCTATTCCCTATAAAATATTCACCATTGCAGCAGGTGCATTAGCCATGCCATTATTGCCATTCTCGATTGCATCGTTTATTGGCAGAGGCGCGCGCTTCTTCATGGTGGCTGGCCTGATGAAATGGGGCGGCGCTAGCATGGAAGCTAACTTAAGAAAACATGTCGATCGTATTGGCTGGGCAACAGTTGGCTTAATTGCAGTCGCCATTGCAATCATGAAGCTTTCGTAAAAGTCTCTTAGGAATTAGACACAAGAAATTAAGCAAACTCTTTCATAATTTGTTGAATCAGATCGACTCGATGATTAAGATTGCCTAGCTCTACTGAAATGCGCAACTTCTCTGGCCCATTCATACGGCAACGTTTATCACGCTGTAATAGGTTGATTAACTTCAATGGATCAATATCTGCTTTAGGATTAAATTGCAACTGAATCGCAGCATCTGAAGCATCAACCTTCACAATACCTAAATGCTTCGCGGTAATACGTAAACGATGGCAGGCAATCAAAGCTTCGCCTGGTGCAGGTAATAAACCAAAGCGATCAATCAATTCTTCTTGCATCATGTCTAAAGCTTCATCACCATCACAGTTAGCCAAGCGTTTATAAATCACTAAGCGTTCATGTACATCATGGCAATAGTCACCAGGTAGCAATGCTGGCGTGTGTAAGTTGATTTCTGTCGTCACGCCCAGTGGTGCATCCAAGTCAGGCTCTGTGCCCGCTTTAAGCTGCTTAACAGCGTGATTGAGCATATCGGAATACATATTAAATCCAATGGCTTGCATTTCACCACTTTGGCCATCTCCTAGTAGCTCCCCTGCTCCGCGGATTTCCAAATCATGCATGGCAAGGTGAAAACCAGCACCTAAGTCTTCCATCAGTTGAATCGCATCCAAACGTTTTTGTGCTTGTGTCGTGATTTTTCGGTCTGGATCTGTCAGCAAATAAGCATACGCTTGGTGATGCGAGCGGCCAACGCGGCCACGTAATTGATGCATTTGCGCCAAACCAAATCGGTCAGCTCTATTCATGATGATGGTATTGGCTGTTGGAATATCAATACCGGTTTCAATAATCGTGGTACAGAGTAATAAGTTAGAACGCTGATGGTAGAAATCACGCATCACATGCTCTAGCTCACGTTCACGTAACTGACCATGCGCAATGGCGATACGTGCTTCTGGTAATATTTTCTCTAGCTTTTCTTTTTGCACAAAAATTGTATCAACTTCATTATGCAAGAAGTAAACTTGGCCTCCCCGTTTAAACTCACGCATTACCGCTTCGCGGATAATGCCATCGGAATAATCCGTATGGAATGTTTTAATGGATAAACGTTTCTGTGGTGGTGTCGAAATCACAGAAAACTCACGCAAACCTTCCATCGCCATACTCAAAGTACGTGGAATCGGTGTCGCAGTTAAGGTCAACACATCCACTTCTGCTCGCAGCGCTTTCATCTGCTCTTTTTGACGTACACCAAAACGATGCTCTTCATCCAGAATTGCTAAGCCTAAGTTTTTAAACTTCACATCTTTTTGAATCAGCCTATGCGTGCCGATAATAATATCAATCTTGCCATCGGCCAGACCTTGCAAAGCTTCTGCTTGTTCTTTTTTAGTTCTAAAACGTGAGATTTCAGCAATCTTAATCGGCCAGTCAGCAAAGCGATCACAAAAGTTTTGATAGTGTTGTTCTGCTAGCAAAGTCGTTGGTACCAATACTGATACTTGGCGCCCGCCCATGACTGCAACGAAAGCAGCACGTAATGCAACCTCCGTCTTACCAAAGCCTACATCACCACACACTAATCGATCCATCGGGCGGCCCGATTGCATGTCACCAATCACTGCTTCAATAGCAGAAAGTTGATCAGGCGTTTCTTCAAATGGAAAGCATTCACAAAACGCATCGTAGTCTTTTAAGTTCAGCGTAAAGACATGGCCTTTACGTGAAGCCCGCTGTGCATATAAGTTAAGTAACTCTGCAGCCGTGTCGCGAATTTGTTTGAGCGCCCTCTTCTTGGCTTTATCCCACTTGCCACTACCTAAACTATGCAGTGGCGCGCTTTCTGGCGGCCCGCCAGAGTAACGTGAAATCAAGAATAACTGTGAAACCGGAATATAGAGCTTATCGTCACCTTGATACTCCAATAATAGAAACTCTGTTTCACCCTCGCCAAAGTCGATATTTTGCAAGCCTCTGTAACGCCCGACGCCATGCTGCTCATGCACCACAGGGTCGTTCATGCGTAGCTCAGACAAATCCCTAAGCATGCCTTCAGTATTGCGCGCTTTCTCTTTAACGCGTCTTCTTTGCTGTCGCACTGTTGTAGCATAGAGTTCTGCCTCCGTGATAACGACCACATCATCAATAAAACCACCATACAAGGTGGAAACACCAATCATCACAGGCGCATCACTGGCTTCAAATTGAGCCCATGTTTCACACTGTGCAAAATCAAGTGATTGCTCAGCAAATAACTGAGACATGGTTTCACGGCGACCTAAACTTTCAGCGGCGATTAAAATCCGGTTTTTGGCTTTGTTAATATAGGCTTTTAGCTTAAAAAGTGGCTCATCTGCACGGCGATCAACCTCTAAGGCTGGAAACTTGCTTTTAGCCGGAGGATTTTTATCCAACAGTGCATTAATCACTGAAAACTGCTTAATCTTGATAAAAAAGTCTTCTGCCCTCGTCAACAAATACTCTGGTGGCAATACTGGTCGCTCTGAATCATAAGCTAGCAATTTATAGCGTGTATTCGCTTCATACCAAAACATTTGTGTGGCTTTATCTAAATCGCCATGGCTACAAAGCACGGACTGCTTTGGTAGGTAGTCAAAAATAGTTGCCGTTTCTTTAAAGAACAACGGCAGATACCATTCAATGCCACCCGTAGCAATGCCTTTGCTCACATCTTTGTAGATTTTAGCGCGTTGTGGATCGCCAACAAACTGCTCGCGGAACTGACTTCTAAACAGGTCAATACCTGCCTTATCTAAAGGAAACTCACGTGCTGGTAACAACCGAATCTCTGGGACGGGATATAAACTACGCTGCGTATCCACATCAAATGTTCGTATGCTCTCAATTTCATCATCGAACAAATCAATCCGATAAGGCAAGACGCCACCCATTGGGAATAAGTCCACCAAGCCACCACGCACACTAAATTCACCAGGACTAATGACTTGTGACACATGATGATAACCGGCTTGAGCACATTGATTTCTAAGGACTTCAAGGTCTAGTTTTTGGCCTTTTTTCAGCATAAAGGTATGCCCTGCCAAATAGGATGCTGGCGGCATTTGTAGTAATGCCGTTGCAATAGAAACAATAACCACATCAAAATTATTCTGACTGATCTGATACAACGTCGCCAATCGCTCGGAGATTAAATCTGGGTGCGGTGAAAATACATCGTAAGGAAGGGTTTCCCAGTCTGGCAGCAAATGCAAACTTAAGCCTGGCGCAAAGAATGGTATTTCCTCCATTAATCGCTGCGCTTCAAATGCATTTGAAGTAATGATGACCAAGGGTTCTTTTGTTGTTTTTAAACGACAAGCCAGCGATGCCAGTGACAAGCTATCTAAGCCATTGGCTGTATAAGGGAAACGTGTGGATTTACCGATATCTGGTGGTATTAACTGCATAAATGAGATTGAAAATAACTTGGTTTAGCGTTGAATTTTGCCTATTATACCCTTAACAAGCGAGCAACTTTGAAGTCAATTTCAATTTAAGTGTGAATTTAACACAATCCTTAAAGACCCTAACTAAAGAAAGGTTTATGCAATGAATGATAAGCAACTTGTCGCAGTTCATGCAGCCACACATGTGCAAGATGATATGTTAGTTGGCCTCGGCACAGGGTCTACTGCTAACTTTTTCATTGAAGAATTAGCGCGCCGCCAATCAGAAGAAAATCTAAAAGTCACCACCATCTCCAGCTCTAATATCAGCATGATGAAAGCGCAAAGCTTAGACCTCACTGTGGTTGCATTACAACAAGTCAGTGCTATTGATTTATACGTTGATGGTGCAGATGAAATTACGCCAACCCTAACATTACTAAAAGGTCGTGGTTATGATTTGGTCATGGAAAAGCTACTCGCCAAAGCTGCGAAAAAGTTTTTTGTGGTCGCCGACAAGAGTAAGTTAGTTAAGCATATTGGGTCAAACTTTGCCATCCCTGTTGAAGTGATGCCATTTGCCTGGCAAGCAGTTAAAAAAAGTATTAAAAGCGTAGGTGGCCAAGGAGATTTGCGTCAAAACGTTGCCAAAGATGGTTTGTCGATTAGCTCATATGGGAGCCTGATACTTGACATGTCATTTGATCAAAAAATATCTGAGGGTGATTTGAACCAATTACTAAACAACATTCCTGGTGTTATCGAGCATGGTATTTTCCATCAACTGGCTACTGCCATTTTTATTGCAGATGATGGCAACATTGAGGAAAAGTGGCAATAGGCCTTGCCAGTTAATACAAGCGTCATGTTTAGCCCGTCTACTTATATCAAACGTATTTTCATGCTAGCACTGCTTTTGCTACTTGTCGCATGTAGCTGCAGTTGTGGAGAAGACCCGGCCTCCAATAAAGAAACGCCCACCACTGGCGTCATCAAACGTGATCCAAACGTTATTACTTTTGTGACCATCAACAGTCCAAACACTTACTATATCAATAGTGATAGAGAGTTTTCTGGTCTTGAATATGACTTAGCAAAGGCTTTCTCAAGGTTTCTAGGCAATCACAAAAAATTAGAATTCATTACTGTCGACAGCATCCAAGAAGTCGTCGAAACACTCGTTAATAATAAAGCCGACATTGCGGCAGCCGACTTAACAATAACCGAATCGCGCAAAGCGCTCATTGACTTTTCTGTTCCTTACCAAAGTATTCATCAACAAGTCATCTACAACAAAGTAATCACAAAAAAACCAGCTAGAAATGTGAGTAGTCTAATCGGAAAAGAAATTGTCGTCCCTGCTTCAAGCAGCTTTGTAGAAAGACTAAAAACGCTTCAACGGAAACAAAAAAAAATAAAGTGGATAGAGCGTGATGGGATGCATTCAGAAAATATTCTTGATGATGTCGCTGAGGGAAAAGTAGAATACACTATTGCAGATAATCATTTAGTTTCTATGCTGCAAAACTTCCACCCAAACCTGCGTGTCGCATTTCCGTTTGGTAAGTCAGAAAAAATCGCATGGGGTTTTGGTAAAGGGCACAAACCTGACCTTTTATTGGAGGCAAATGCTTTCTTCACTAAGATAAAAAGTGATGGGACTTTACGTAACCTGATTGACCGTTATCATGGCAATAGTAAGCGCTTAAAACCCATTGATATTAATACCTTCCTTAAACGTAGGCATACTCGCTTACCGCAGTACATTAAACTATTTAAGGAAGCGCAAGAAATCACAGGGCTAGATTGGCGTCTGCTTGCTGCACTCAGCTATCAAGAGTCGCATTGGGATACGTTTAACACGTCCCCAACTAATGTCCGTGGGCTGATGATGCTAACAGAAGCCACCTCGGACAGAATGGGCGTTACCAACCGACTTGATCCGAAACAAAGCATCCCTGCTGGTGCCAAATATGTGAACTTAATGATTAACACTATCCCAGAAAAAGTCCCATTTCCAGACCGCACTTATATGGCGCTTGCATCTTACAACGTTGGTTATGCGCATGTTGAGGATGCACGCGTTTTGGCGCAGCGTCTTGGTTTAAGCCCTAACTCTTGGGTAGATGTTAAAAAGGCATTGCTAAAACTCAACAAACCCCAGTACTACAACAAAGCTAAATACGGTTACTGCCGCTGTGCGCAGCCAATTATTTATGTCGAATCGATTCGCAGCTACTTCAATATTCTTTCTCGCTTTGAGCAGCCGCATGACTCATTGGATAACAACCCTTATAAAATCGCGAGCAATTAAAGCAGCATAGGTTAAAGTGGTAGGGCTTAAAGTAACAGTGTTTACAGTGATATCGTCGTTTTACCACCCATATAAGGCTGTAAAAGTGTAGGGATAGCGACACTACCATCTGCCTGTTGATAATTCTCTAATACAGCAACTAGCGTTCGTCCTACGGCCAAACCAGAACCGTTTAAGGTATGCACGAATTCAGTCTTTCCTTCCGCATTTTTAAAACGTGCTTTTAAGCGGCGTGCTTGAAAAGCTTCGCAGTTTGAAATCGATGAAATTTCACGATAAGTATCTTGCGCTGGTAACCATACTTCCAAGTCATAGGTTTTAGTCGCGCCAAAACCCATATCCCCTGTACACAATGACATCACGCGATACGGCAACTCTAATGCTTTGAGAATACTCTCCGCATGACCTACCATCTCATCCAAGGCATCATAACTCGTTTCTGGATGTACGATTTGCACCATTTCTACTTTATCAAACTGATGCTGACGAATCATGCCTTTGGTATCCCGCCCATAAGAACCAGCTTCTGAACGGAAACAAGGTGTATGTGCTGTTAACTTCAATGGCAGTGTCTCTACTGCTAACATTTCATCACGTACTGTATTCGTCAGCGTCACTTCAGATGTTGGGATTAAGTAAAGCTTACTGTCGTTATGGTCAATGGAGAATAAGTCCTCTTCAAACTTAGGCAGCTGCCCTGTGCCAATTAAGCTCTCTGCATTCACTATATACGGCGTATAGCACTCTTCATAACCATTCTGTTCAGTTTGCGTATCTAACATAAACTGTGCCAAGGCACGATGCAGCTTGGCAATTTGACCGCGCATCAAGGTAAAGCGCGCACCAGACAGTTTCGCACCAGTATCGAAATCCAAACCCAATGGTATACCAACATCCGTATGGTCTTTAATCTCAAAATCAAATGTTGGTGGCGTGCCAACTTTTCTTACTTCTACATTCCCTTCTTCAGAAACACCAATAGGCGTGCTCTCATGTGGAATATTAGGGACGCTTAGTAAGATATTTTGTAGTTCAGATTGAATCTCAGCTAGCCGCGCTTCATCTGCTTTTAACGCTTCACCTAAACCAGCGACCTCTTTCATGATTTCACTAGCATCTTCACCTTTAGATTTCGCAATACCGATTTGCTTAGACGTACTGTTACGCTTTGCTTGCAACTCTTGTGTACGCGTTTGCACGGCTTTACGCTCTGATTCTAAAGCAGTGAATGCTGCCGTATCAAAGTCGAATTTTCGGCTTTTTAACTGTGTAACAACATGGTCTAAATCATTTCTAAGGGCTTGAATATCTAACATTTACTTTTTCACTTTACTATTATTTTGATTTAATGAGTGCTTCCTCAAGGCTGCCTGATCCAAGGTCTTAAGGTGTTTTAATTTTTCCGATATTTTACCTTCCAAACCGCGTGGTGTGGGTTGATAAAATGGAATTGCTTCTAAATCATCAGGAAAATAATCTACGCCAGCCGCATAAGCATCAGGCTCATTATGCGCATAACGGTATTCCTTGCCGTAGTCTAATGCCTTCATTAGCTTAGTCGGTGCATTACGTAAGTGTAATGGTACAGGACGTGATTTATCTTGCCCAACAAAGGCTTTAGCTTGATTGTAGGCTTGATAAGATGCATTACTTTTCGCCGCTACTGCCAAATAAATCACGGCATTAGACAATGCTAATTCACCTTCTGGTGAACCTAGTCGTTCGTATATTTGGCAAGCTTCTAAAGCCATCGTTTGCGCGCGTGGATCAGCAAGGCCAATATCTTCAATGGCGATTCGTACAATACGGCGACCTAGATACAATGGGTCTGCACCACCATCTATCATGCGTAAAAACCAATATAAGGCGGCATCTGGATTCGAACCACGCACGCATTTGTGTAAGGCTGAAATTTGATCGTAAAACGCTTCACCACCTTTATCAAAGCGACGCATTTTAGTGGCCATCGTCGTCTGCAAAAAGGCTTCATCTATCTCGTCAAGGCCAGCGCCTTGCGCAGCACTGAAAAAACTCTCAGCAAAGTTAAGTAAGCGCCGCGCATCGCCATCAGCATAACCTAACACTTGCTCTTGCACCGCGTCTGTTAACGTAATATCGGAAGCGACCAATTGTCTTGCTCGTTCTAATAACTCGGCTAACTCAGGCTCTGATAAGGCATTGAGTACAAACACTTGTGCACGGCTTAATAGCGCACTGTTCACTTCAAATGAGGGGTTTTCAGTGGTAGCGCCAATGAAGGTAATCAAACCGCTTTCAACGAAAGGCAAGAACGCATCTTGCTGCCCTTTGTTAAATCGATGCACTTCATCTACGAATAGGATGGTTTTGCGACCCGATTGCTGCAAGGTATGCTCTGCACGCTCGACTGCTTCACGGATGTCTTTAATGCCAGAAAGTACGGCGGAAATAGGAATAAATTCAGCGTCAGCAGTATTAGCAATCAACCTTGCCAGCGTCGTTTTACCGACACCTGGTGGACCCCACAGTATCATTGAAGGCAGCTTGCCTGATGCAAAGGCTAGTTTAAGTGGCTTACCCTCTCCTAATAGATGCGTCTGGCCAACAACCTCGGCTAAGGTTTTGGGGCGCAGCAACTCTGCGAGTGGCGCATCTGGTGTTGTAGCTTCAAACAAGCTATCCACGGGTTTAACCTAAGAAAGAGAAAGGGATATTGTAACAGCTAGTAAAGTAAAGCGAACTCACTCAGACTTACTCACCAACCACATCAACACCATCAGGCATCTTAAATAAGAAAGTTTCTACGGATAAAACTGGGTTACGTTCAACATTCGTAAACGTAATGGTGGTCGTATGCTTAAAACTATCAACCATTTCCATATAGCGTAATTCACCACCTTTAAAACCGATATAGATACGTTCAAAACCACCATCTTCTACATTAGGCAATGCTTGCACCCACTCAATACCATTACCAAAAGCTGGACGTTCAATGTTTTTTAAGGTGAAATTCTCCTCGACACCTTGACCGCCCGCTAGCAATGCAGCTGGTGTCATGCCGAGCGTTTGATTTAAGGTGCGAACAGTGACTTGTTCCAGCTCAGTATCCAGCAGAAAAACCTCTTTACCATCACTCACAATTTGCTGTTCATAAGGTTTGTTGTAATCCCATCTAAACTTATTGGGCCTATCCAGCTGCATTTTTCCTTCGACTTCTTGCACCATATTGCCTTGAGCATCTTTCACCTCTTGATGAAAGGCCGCGCGCATGGAGTTAGTATCACGATAAAATACTTGCAATGCAGACACCCCATCCGCTAATACTTGCGTTGAAACTAAAAGCCCTAATATCAAGCTTACCAATTTATTCATATTGTCTTTCACTATCCTTTTATGTTAACTGGTCTTCTGCTTTAACCAGCACCTCACGACTGCCATTGGTTTGCATTTCTGAAACCAGGCCAGCGCGTTCCATATCTTCAATCAACCTTGCTGCGCGGTTATAACCAATCCGTAATTGACGTTGAACCGATGAAATCGATGCGCGACGTGTTTTTAATACAAGTGCCACGGCCCCATCATACAATTCATCTTTCTCACCGCTACCTTCACTGTACTCGCCAGCTTCACCGCCGCCTTCCGTTTCGTTAGTTAAGATGCCTTCAATATAATTTGGTTTACCTTGCGCTTTAAGATGGTTCACAACAGCATGCACTTCTTTATCACTGACAAATGCACCATGAATCCGTTGCGGATACCCTGAGCCAGGTGGCATGTACAACATATCACCCTGTCCTAGTAACGCTTCAGCGCCCATTTGGTCTAATATGGTACGAGAATCAATTTTGCTCGACACTTGGAATGAGATACGGGTTGGCACATTCGCTTTGATTAAACCAGTAATCACATCCACTGAAGGTCGCTGCGTTGCCAACACCAAATGAATACCACAAGCACGTGCTTTCTGTGCTAAACGCGCGATTAACTCTTCCACTTTCTTGCCGACTACCATCATCATGTCAGCCAGCTCATCAATCACCACGACGATTGTTGGCAGCTCTTCTAATGGCTCCGGCTCATCTGGCGTTAAGCTAAATGGATGTGGAATTGACTCACCTGCTTTAGCTGCATCTTTAATCTTTTGGTTATAGCCTGCTAAGTTACGCACACCAAGCGCAGACATGAATTTATAGCGGCGTTCCATCTCTGCGACACACCAATTCAATGCATTACCTGCTTGGCGCATATCAGTCACCACAGGTGCTAATAGATGTGGAATACCTTCATAAACTGAAAGCTCTAGCATTTTCGGATCAATCAAAATCATGCGTACTTGGCTGGCATCAGCTTTATACAATAAACTCAGAATCAAAGCATTAATCGCAACCGACTTACCAGAACCGGTCGTACCCGCCACTAATACATGTGGCATTTTGGCTAAGTCAGCCACCACAGGTAACCCAGCAATATCTTTACCTAAGACAATCGCTAGCGGTGAATTCATATCCGCATAAACTTTGCTGCCCATAATCTCAGTCAAAAACACAATCTGGCGGTTAGGATTTGGAATTTCCAAGCCCATATAACTTTTACCGGGAATGGTCTCAACCACGCGCACACTCAGAACTGATAGCGCACGCGCCAAATCTTTTGATAAGTTGCTGATTTGACTTCCTTTAACACCAGGCGCAGGCTCTAATTCATAACGCGTAATGACAGGGCCTGGTTGGGCAGAAATCACTTTCACTTCGATACCAAAATCGACCAGTTTACGTTCTATTAAACGTGAGATAAATTCCAAGGTCTCATCAGATGGCAACTCAACACTACTATTCGCTTCATCTAATAAATGCAATGGTGGTAATCGGTCATCATCAGATGCAAAAAGAGAGACTTGTTTTTCTTTCTGTCCCCGCTCGCTTTTCACAATTTGTGTTTTTGCAGACTTGATTTCTACCGGCACTCTATCTTCGGTCCGTTTACGTTCACTCTGTACAAAGTCAGCACGCTTTTGCTCAACGACTTTACCGACTTTACGGTCTTGCCAATCATGATATTTCGCTTGAGCCCATTCAGATAGCGCAATCAGTGTAGCACCAAACTTCTCAGTCATCATGATCCAAGACCAACCTGTAAATAAGCTAAATCCAACCGAAAATAACAATAACAACACCATTGCAGAACCAGCATAGCCAAATAGTCTGCGTAAACCACCATCAACTGAAACACCGATAATCCCGCCTGCAGCATCTGGCAGACTGGCTGGTAAGCTAACGATATGCCCTGCTTCCAATGCGCTAGACGCGGCAAGCAACAAACCAAAACCAACCATATTATAGGCTAAGAATGGCCGCTCTTTTTCTTCGGCATCAATTTGTTGGTAAGTGAGCCAAATCGTAAACAAGGTCAGCACCACCAACCACCAAGCAGAAAAGCCAAATAGGTTTAACAAGACATCAGACAGCACTGCACCGACCTTACCACCTGCATTTTCAATCACCGAGCCATCACTGCTCATATAAAACCATGAAGGATCTTGCGGATGGTAAGTCATCAGAATAACGGCCAAAAATAGACCAACTAATAACAAAAATAACCACAGCGCTTCACGTACCAGCATCATATGGTGTAGTTGCTTTTCGCTTTTAGGCCTCTCTTCTATCGCTGTCGCGGTCTTTGTTGCAGCAGATTTTTTCTTAGAAAACAATTCTGTTATCACCCTAACGTTATTCATTTTAGTAATGCAATGATTATAGCAAAACCCACTTCGTTTGAGCGTGTCTTATTTGAACATATCTTAATTTAAACTAGCTCAGCAATTAACGCTTTGTTACAAAGTTTATGCAAGCCGCCCTTTAAATCATCGCACTGCATCACTATAATAAACGTATTCATTCAAAGGAAGTGTCAACATGGCAACAAAACACGCAAAATTACTCATTCTAGGTTCAGGTCCAGCCGGTTATTCAGCCGCTGTTTACGCAGCGCGTGCCAACCTTAATCCAGTATTAATTACGGGTATTGCTCAGGGTGGTCAGTTGATGACCACAACGGATGTTGATAACTGGCCTGCCGATGCCGATGGCGTCATGGGCCCTGAATTAATGGCGCGTTTTGAAAAACATGCTGCACGTTTTAATACTGAAATGATTTTTGATCATATTCACACCACTCATCTAAAAGAAATACCGATTCGCCTAGAAGGTGATTCCGGTGAATACACGTGTGATTCACTCATTATTTGTACAGGCGCTTCAGCTAAATACTTAGGCTTACCAAGTGAGGAAGCCTTTGCTGGGAAAGGCGTTTCAGCTTGTGCCACTTGCGATGGATTCTTCTATAAAGAACAAGAAGTTGCGGTGATCGGCGGCGGCAATACTGCTGTTGAAGAAGCGCTTTACTTAGCGAATATCGCTAGCAAAGTAACGTTAGTACATAGACGTGATACGTTTAAAGCAGAAGCAATCTTAGTTGACAAGCTGATGGCACGTGTTCAAGAAGGTAAGATTGAATTGCAAACATACCAAACACTAGATGAAGTATTAGGTGATGATATGGGTGTAACTGGTATGCGCCTCAAAAACACAACCGATGGCGGCACAAAAGAAATTGCGATCAAAGGCGTGTTTATCGCGATTGGGCACAAACCAAATACCGACATTTTTGAAGGCCAACTCAAGATGGAAGGCGGTTATATCGTCACTGAAACGGGTCGTAAAGGTAACTTTACTGCAACGAGCATTCCAGGCGTATTTGCTGCCGGTGATGTGCAAGACCACATTTACCGTCAAGCGGTGACTAGTGCGGGTACTGGCTGCATGGCAGCTTTGGATGCAGAGCGTTACCTCACTAGCATAGAGTGATACCAATAAAATAAGTCGACTAAAAAGCGCTCCACGTAGTCATGCGTTCGGAGCGTTTTTTATATGTCACTAGGTTTTGTGCCCAAAGCCAAATGTGCGATAATGCCGACTTCTTGGGATTCGGAACACAGAATCCACATCATCAAAGTGTTACAAAAAAATATAAGCTATTGAAAACGCATTGATTTTCTAAAATAGCCATCAAAAAGTGATTTGAATTGAAAGTGTTTGAATTGACAGTTTTTATTAGGAACTTTATGCTTGATTACAGCAACCACGAAATTAAAACGAATTTACTCAGCGGCTTAACCGTTGCTTTAGCTATGGTGCCTGAGGCGATTGCTTTTGCACTGATTGCGCATGTGTCGCCACTAACTGGCCTTTATGCTGCGTTTATGATTTGCCTCATCACTTCTGTCATGGGTGGTCGCCCAGGCATGATTTCTGGTGCAACAGGTGCGTTAGCGGTCGTGATGGTTGCACTCGTTGTACAGCACGGTGTGGAGTATTTATTCGCGACCATCGTACTCATGGGTTTATTCCAGATGTTATTTGGTGTGGCGAAGCTCGGTAAATTCATCCGCATGGTGCCTCACCCTGTGATGCTCGGTTTTGTGAATGGCTTAGCGATGGTTATTTTCCTCGCACAATTTGGTCATTTCAAAACGACTGCTGCTGATGGGGCTACACAGTGGATGAATAGCGATGCACTAATCATCATGGCAGCTTTAATCGTACTGACGATGGCTATTATTTACTTGCTTCCTAAGTTAACCAAAGCGATTCCATCAACATTAGCGGCTATCCTAGTCGTTTCTATTGGTGTGATTGCCTTAGGTGTAGACACTAAAACCGTGGGTGACTTAGGCTCGATTGCAGGCGGTTTACCTACGTTCCATTTACCAGCAGTACCTTTGAACTTAGAAACACTTTACATCATCTTGCCTTACTCATTGATTCTAGCCGCAGTTGGTTTGATTGAAACACTACTAACGCTTAACTTAATTGACGACATGACTGAAACACGAGGCATGCCAAACCGTGAATCGCTTGCGCAAGGCTTTGCAAACATCGCGACCGGTTTATTTGGTGGTATGGGTGGTTGTGCCATGATTGGTCAAAGTATGATCAACATTAACAACGGTGCGCTTAAACGCCTTTCTGGTATTGCGACGGCAGCGTTCTTACTTTCATTTATCTTATTTGCTTCCAAGTGGATTGAGATGATTCCATTGGCTGCGCTGATCGGTGTCATGTTTGTTGTTGCTGAAAAAACCTTTGAATGGGGTAGTTTCCGCCTATTTGGCAAAGTGCCTAGAGCTGATATTTTTGTTGGTATTTTAGTGGCTATGATTACTGTTTTTGCTGACTTAGCGATTGCGGTGATTGTGGGTGTGATTTTCTCTGCCCTCGCCTTTGCTTGGGAACATGCAAAAGACATCCGTGCCAGTGCTTCTATTGATGAATCTGGTACAAAAACATATGTGCTCAATGGTTCACTCTTTTTTGCTTCGATTTCAGCGTTCCAAGGTTTATTTCAGCCTAAGGATGACCCGAACGATGTAGTGATCGATTTCAAAGATGCCAAAGTAGTTGACCACTCAGCATTAGAAGCCATTGATGCATTGGCTGCTAAATATACCGCCGCAGGCAAAACCTTGCATTTAAAACATCTAAGTCCAGATTGTGTCGAGATTTTAGGCAATGCAAAAGGCATGGTAGAAGTGAACTTGTTGGAAGATCCAACTTACCATATCGCGGATAATAAACTCGGTTAACGCCTAGTAATTTTGAACTAGGCAGGTTTTACCATATCATAATCAACATGAGTATGAACGATAACGCATATGATGAGCTAAATCTGTTTAAACAAGCAGTTGCAGATGTTCGTCCAATCAAATCAGACCGCGTGACGCATCAGCCACTCAATAAGCCTCAGCCTATCCCTAGGCTAGTTTCGAGAGATGAGTGCCAAGCGCTCGTCAACGCTGATTCCAACGATATTCTCAAACAAGAACTATTTGAACGAGAGTCATCCGAAATAGCCGCATATAAAACTAATGCTGACGAAGGTCAGCGCTACCTCATCAACACCATGAGCATGCGTGGTGATACGGATGGTGAACTCAATCTATTTAAACAAGCCGTTACCAATGTGCGTCCGCTTAAATCCAACGGTGCTGTTCAACACCCAATCAAAAAACCAAAACCGACGCCTAAGCAATTTAACCGAGACGAACACCAAGCGCTCATCGACTCACTTAGCGACCACTACATTCCATCGTATGAGTTGGAAACTGGTGAAGAGCTGCTCTATTTACGTGATGGCCACTCCCCTGTTATTTTAAGCAAGCTAAGACGCGGGCACTGGGTTGTTCAAAAGCATATCGACTTACACGGCTTAGTCAGCGATGAAGCGCGCGCCTATGTTTCCGAGTTCATATCCGACTGTAAAAAGCGGGGTATCCGCTGTGTGCGTATTGTGCATGGAAAAGGCTTAGGTTCGTATAATAAAGAACCCATACTAAAGAATAAAGTAAGTGGCTGGCTGATGCAAAAAGATGAGGTCATCGCTTATGCGCAAGCGAAACGAGAAGATGGTGGTAGTGGTGCTGTGGTTGTATTGCTAAAAGCTTAAACAAAGCTCTCAACCCGTATTACAATTAAAGCACAGCCACACTAATCTTTATTCAAAAATTGATTAAATGCTTGCTATTGGGCCTGCATTTGCAAGGTAAACATCTCTTTATTTTTTGTTAAATGCTGTATCACTAGAGCGCCTTGCAAGAAAATTAAAAAGCGTTATGACCATAGCTTAGCTTCATGGCTATTCATGCCAATCTC
>TARA_B110000208_G_scaffold67446_1_pt1 | contig 31888 bp, 31 predicted proteins | sample TARA_B110000208 | Tara Oceans TARA_B110000208 (sample SAMEA4397426) | marine metagenome | biome: Polar Biome; feature: [SRF] surface water layer (ENVO:00010504); material: water (ENVO:00002006), including particulate matter (ENVO:01000060) such as... | depth 5 m
TACATCGCGATATACAAGACTGACACGTGTCCGTTCACGACTAGGCGGCGCTCGCCGCGGCGCGAATTGAATCGGCGAAGCGCGACGCGTTCTTTTTGCAAATTTCTGACAAGTTAAAAGCGGAAACCGCGGCGAGGAACGCGGAGACGCTCGGTGTTTTGTCTGACGAACTCGGTGAACCTTCGAAGGAGGTTAAAGAGACAGTTGATACTTTGTCTGAGACGGCTGAATCTCCCGCCGCCGACTCCGCTTTCTTCGCCAACGTCGGTGACTTCACCGAAGACGCGATCGGTAGCGCGACCAATCAGCGGGTCAAGTGCGGCCCGGGGGGCGTCATCGCGGCGAGAGGCGAGAACGCGTGCGCGGCGTTCTATTTACTGAAAGGCACTGTTAAAGAAACCGTGGTTTTTTGCCCGGGGGACGAGAACTCGAAACAGACGCTGGAACTGGCGTCGTACGTGGCTGGTGACTTTTTCGGGTACGGCGGGATGAGTTTGTCCGCGCAAACGCGACGACCAACCAGCTTCGTGTCTACCTCCCAAAGCGAGTTCCGCCGGGTTCCCAAACACGCGTTCCTTCACTGGTAAGTGTTGCCCTTCCCAAATCTGACACACACTGTGTCCGGCCCGATTACGCCCGAATGGATGCGCAGGCCACATCACGAAGGACTGACACTATGACACCTTTCCCAATCAGGCTCCACACCGACGCGTCCCTCGCCGAAACCGTCAGCGCGCACGCCGACGAAACCTTTGCCGCGCGACTCGCGGTTGTGGAGCGGTTTCGGAAAGAGGTTTACCAAAAGAAATGGCGCTCCGCGAAGAACCTGGTGGTGCTGAGCGCCAGGCTGGCGGCGGACAAGGGAAGCGGCTAGGGGCGAGTTAAGGGACGGCGGGGACGACGGTACGGTTGATACGGACGATGGTATCTCTGAGTTGAACGGTAGTGTTGGCGGTATCTATGCTCACCTGTGTTACCTTCGAAGGTGCCAATCACTGTCTATCTGTATAATTCACTCTCTACGGCAACCCCGCCAGCTCGTCCCTGAGCCGCGCGAAATCGACGCTCCCCAGCCCGGTCAGCGGGTCCCACCCCTTCCCCGTCCTGAACCCGTGCTTGCAACACCCCACCATCGCGCCGGTCATTTTCGGGTTAGGGCACTTGCTGCTACCCTCCTTTACGTCCCGGAACACTTTCGGCCCGTCGCTTTTGTGCAGCGCGTACAGCGCCGGGTTCAGAAAGCCCACCGTGGTTTTGTTGCGTTTCAAGCGCTCGTCGTTGATCAGGGAAACCATCCCCGCGAACAACGCTGGCACGATTAACAAGAAAGTGTCAGTCTCTCGTAATGTGTATGAGTAAACAGTCAGGGTAATCGGTAATCGGGCCGATCGCAGAGGCGGAACGTGGTGGGTGGGAAATACGTACCGGACGAGTACGACGTTCCGCTGGATTCGGTTAGGTAATGCCGCGCCCGTCGCTGAAGCGCGTCGTGTGATACCGTCGCTGGTTTCGTGTCCAAACGTTTTTGGTGTGTGCGTTGTTCATCGCCCGTGGCACCCAACTCCAACGCCGTCGCCGTGTTTGAGGTACCTTTTTTTTCTTTTTCGTCCGTCGTCGTGCTCTTTGCGGAACCTTCTGAATCCTCGGAACTGTCAGAATCCGCAATCCCCTCATCACCCCCCCCCAAAAAATCAAACGCCGTGAACACAAGCGCGATGTCATCCGCGGCGAGCGCCAGGTCGGGGTACCCGCGGTTGCTCGCGTTGAAGAAACTCGCCGGGGGCAGGTCGTAGGTGTATTGTTTCAGGTAACGCGTCACCGCCAGCTTTGATTGTAAAAGAAAAGTGTCAGTCTTGTATAAGCAAACAGTCGGAGGGATTTGGTGAAATACAATACGTACCTTTTGCCACTCCGGAACCGGAAACGTGCTCGAGAAACCGCCGCCCGAGGTTATCTTCGAACCGAGCTCCGCGCACGACGCGCGCTCGGGTTCAAACGGGTCTGCATCGAGTGGGAAAGAAAAGGGTCAGTCGGGACCGTGACTTGTGTGAGAAATTACGGGCGGACAATCGACAAACAGTGTGCCTGGATTTGGGAAACGCAATAGACTACGTACCTTTGCCCCCGGTCGTGCCGCCGACCGCGGTGACGTGCGGCATGGAGGCGGGATAACTGGGTTGGAACGTACAGGTTCGGGTTTGTTCCGAGACCCAGGCGTTGTACGGGTTTGGAATGCCGAAGGAAAACGGGCCGTTATCCCCGGACGCGGCGACGACGGTGACTCCTCTTAGCCCCAACTTTGCGAACTCGGTGTCGATCCTTTCAAACGTGTCCCACGAGTTTGAGTCCTTCACGTACGACGGACGGGGCTTACTGCCGTCTTCCAACCCTCTGGCGCTCGCGGTGGCGGTTGGGGGTTGGGAAACGGAAGAAGCAGTAGCAGTAGTAGTAGCAGTAGTAGTAGTACCCGCGCAGCGGTAACCGCCGCCAGTCACCGTCGCGTTGCTCTCATTCGCGGCCCCCAACGACGCAGACTGAACCTTTTCAGCGACCACCACGCCCGCCTCGTGCCCCTCGGTTCCCTCAAAGTCCTCAAAGTCGTTGTTCAAATCAGGTTTCTCCATGCCTCCGAAGTTCAGGGACAAAACGGACGGGGGGTCGGGGTTGGCGGCGAGGTTGAACACCACGTCAAGCGCCTCCCAGCCGTAGTGCTGCGCCGGAGAGGCGAGCAGGACGTCAACCTTACCTCCCCTGGCCGCGGAAATCACGGCTTGCAGATCAAGCGTCTGCTCCACGCGCGAGGACGAAACGTCGTGCCACCCAACCTCAGCGGGAGTCGTGGGGGCATGGGTAGTCGTGGGTGTACCCTCAGTGCCACCCTCAGTACCCTCGGTGCCTCCATCTCTTGAGTTACTACCCTCGGTGCCTCCATCGTTTGATTCAATACCCTCTGTGCCTCCATCTCTTGCGTTACTGACTCGAGCAGACGCGCTTTTGGAGTGTCCCGGGGACACACGAGCGTCGACGGTTTCACTTTCACTTTCTTCAACTTTCCCTTTTTCAGTCACCGCCAACCCCGCGTCGCGCATGAACTTCGCATTCCCGCCGACACCAGTGTCACCGCCGTCAGCCGTTTTAAGTAACGCCTCCTTCACAAGCCTGTCATTTGTCGTCCCGGCCGGAAACCCCTCACCAACCTCCACGGCGAGCCCGACGCCTTGCGCGAACCGGTCCGCGACGTCCACGGCGGTGGACACCGCCTCGCTCACCGCCGACGCCACGGTGCTTTTCACCGCAAGTTCAATCTTTTCACTCTTGGAAGGGGCTTTTGTTTTCGACGATCCGACCGCGGAAACCTCCAAGGGTGGTTGGTCGAGTTGATTCGAAGCAGCTGATGTAGCACCTGTTGTGGCATCACCCGACACAGGTAACGCGTCATTCACGGAGTCGTCGACGTCGTAAGCTGTTTTAAGTAACGCCTCGTTCGCAGCGGTCGCGCCGTCGGATTTTTCTTTCGAATTTTGAAAGAAATCATCAACCTGCGCAACCGCGCGTATCTCGCCAACCGTGACGTTGAAGTACTTGCCAAACTTCCACAAACTTTGTTGAGTGCGGTCGGTATTTCCAGAAAACATGGCGACGCCGACGCTTGCGCCAGGGTGCGTCACCACGGACGTCCGCGGGACGTTGTAGTACCCCAACACCTTTTTGTAAAAGAAAAGTGTCAGTCTTGAGTCGGCAAGTGTGGGTGTAATGTATGGGCAAACAGGGCACTTGTGATATATTTGTAAGAATCACCAGTGCTGGTAAGTGTTACGGCCGTACTGGCAATACTACATACGTCACGAGTAGTGCACTCGAAACAGTCACGCAGGGGCAGTAAACGGTGTCAGGATTTGGGAAAGGCCCAACGCGTACCTTGTCCGGCGTGACGAGCGCGGCGAGGCGCTCTTCTGTTTTTTGCGCCCGTCGATCGCGCGCCGCGGCGGTTTCCCCGAAAAGCCCTTCCGAGTTTCGGCCACGTTTTGGTGACTCGACACGTACCGCAGCCCCGGTGCGGTATGTGCCTGACGAAGCACCCGTTTGTGATGACGAAGCCACCGCGGGTGACTCTTCCGACTCACCCGACCCGACCCTCGCGCCGCTATTCGCATCGCTTGCCCACTCCCGTTCCGCGTCCTCGGCCTGGTAGTTCAACTCGTACTCGTAGTACCCGCCGCCGTCGCCGTTTGCGGCGGCGGCTTCGCCGGTACCGGAGTCGTTGTCAGATTGAGCGTCAACGCCCGGCGCGGCGGGAAGAACACCCTTTGAATCCCTCGAATCCAAATCGGGCCGAGTTTCATTTGAATCGTCGCTCTGAGGGACCCAGAAATCACCAGGGATTTGCACCGAGTCGGGGTACGCGTTTGTCTCGCGTGACGATTCGTTGGAAGTGTGAGTTGAAGCTGAAGCGGCGTCCTCGGCGTCCACCGCTTGCTGTGTTCGCCGCGCCTCATCGCTGACCCGGCGCACCGCGCGTCGCGCCGCGCCCGAGCCGGCTTCAACAACCGGCACGGGGAGAACCGCGACTTTCAATTCGTGTTTCTCGAGAGCAATCGTGTCAGACGCGGACGAACGCGCGTCGCCGGTACTCCCGTCCTCCGTCTCCTCGTCACCGTCTTCCCACTCCTTGAGGTCGTCCTTCCCCTTCTCCCCCTTCTCCTCCCCGTCCCCTGAAAGATCTTTCACGTCCTCGTCATCCGGATCGGTTTCTGTCGTATCGTCGTCGCGGCGCACAACCTCAGCCATGAACGTCTTCATTTCACGCATCTCTTCGTCCATTTTCTGGAACATCGCGTTGGCTTTGTCCTCGAGCTCGGCCGCGGCGCGGCTACTGCGTTTCTTCTCCGCGCTTTTCACGCTCGCGACTCGCTTCGCCTCGCGCTCCGCGTTTTCAGCCTTCTCGGCTTTGGAGACGGAGGAGTCCGGGTCTTTTGACGTCTCTGACGCTTCCGACGAGGTTTCACGCGCGTCTGAAGAAGCCTCTGAAGCAGCCTCTGAAGAAGCCTCTGAAGACGAAACACCAGAGCCTTTCCCTTCACCTGAAACGTCTTCAGTGTCATCAAGCAGCGCCCGCCCCGCGCCGTCTCCCGCCTCCACCGCATCTTTGCCCCGCTTGTACCTCGCAAACCTCTCTCCCGCCGCCACTAACTCCGCGGACACGGCTTTGTGCGCGGGAGTTTCGCTGAGGTACCGCTCGCCGGTTTCTTTCTCGGTCTCTTCAACCGTTTGTGTTGGAACCGCGACGATTAAATCGTCGTCGGCGTCCGCGGAAACCTTCACCTTGAAAACGGGAACCGAGTTCGCAACTTTAGCGCCGCCGCCGTCGCCGTTTTTACCAGACTGTTTGCCCGTGTCCCCACCGCCACCAACCGCCGCCTTTCTGGCCAGCGCCTTCGCCTCACGAAGCACCCACTCGTGCTCGCTGACATGTTTACGCACCGGGGGCTTGCCGATCTCGATCGGCTCGCGGTCGGTGTACGCGGAAGGAGTCAGCCGCCCGGGGTCGCCCAAACGTAACGCATCGTCGCTCCCGTCCCAACCGTCCCCACCGGCCGGGTTCGAAACAAAGACCGTGGCCTTGGCAGTGACACGGTCACCCACCTTGTTTTCGCTTGCAGTGCTCCCGGAGTCTCGTGTTTCCACATCCAACCCAGTCGTCATCTCCCCCTCGTCCGCATCCTCCGCCTCGACGCTCGCTAGCGCGAGTTGTCCGCTCGGCAGATGCAGCGCGCCTAAGATTCCGTCCAGATGGTTCTCTAATTCTTTCGGTACCGCGAGTTCCCGGGTTCTGTAGGTCTCGTGCACCACGTCGTTCCGCAAGCGCCGCTCCCACCGCCGAAACTTGGCGTTGAAGATCTTATCAAGGTCCTCCACCCGCGCTTCGAGGCGCACGAAGTCGAAACCGGGTGACCAATTTATTTTAACTCGCAGCCCGGAAGTGGCTTTCTCCACGAACGCCCGGACCGACACTAAACTTCGTTTGTTCGTGCTGATTTCGTGCACCTCTTGCTGCGTGTAGTGCTTGCCGTACCTCTGGCTGTCCGGATCGGAAGTCGACGCTAACGCGGCCAGTATCGCGTCCCGATCTTGCGTCACCGCCAGGGTCACCGCGTGCACCGAATCTTGCCCGGGTTCGTTTAAATCCTCAAACCACCCCGCGAGTTGCCGTACTCGCACGTCCGCCTCCGCGGCGCGAAAAACGGTGATGTTCCCCGGGGACTCGAACGACGGCAGGAGCACCGCGCCTAGGCCGAACAAACTCAACACCGCCAACACAGCACACCCCGCGTGCGGTTTCTGGTGCCACGGGGTTCGTTTCGGTTTCGCAAAAGTTTCGTGCGACGACGGGATCAGCAACAACCGCTCCGCGTCCCGGCCCGTGTACGGCTCGCGCGCGCGAGTTGACGGAGGCATCACGGAAAGTGACCCTAAACCCGCCTCTCACTCCGCCTCTCTCCCGAAACCAGTAAACCACCCACACCCCGTCCCTGCGTCCGGGCCCGGGCGTCGCGAACGGCTGTGATGCGACGGCAGATGCTTGCAGGGGGTGTTGAGCCTTGGCGCGGCCAAAAAGTCGGCGATGAAAAATCACTTGAGATTTTTCGCGAGCCTACCTTCGCAACCTTCGGCGATCCCCAGATGCCGGCTGCATCACTCTTCCCCTGCCCACGAGACGACACAAAGAGACGAACGCAACAATGGTACGTCGGGACGCCACTACTCGGCACTACGTACTGCTGTTTCGGAAACAAGTGACGAAGCTCCCCTGGATCTAAAGACCGCGAACGAGCCGTGGCGTGACGATCACCGACACGCGTGGATTGTTTTCCCGCCGATCTCTTTTCCTGCTTCCGGTGACGTATCCACTGACACGCATCCCCCCCCCAAACCCCAGGATGCCATTTTCCCCGAGGCCCTGAAAACCCTGAAACAAGCGGACCCCGATGTGTACAACCTGGTGCAGAAGGAAAAGCTGAGGCAGATGTACGTAAAGGACAACACGTTGGGAACACGCCGATCGATCGCGTTTCCTAACACCGCGTTTCCAACTCTGACGACTGAACACGAGACCTTACTCTGCGACAAAAGAAGATTTTCGTCGATAACGATCGCTGACGTACCCCGCTCTTCTTTTCTCTCCATCCCACACCACCAACAGCCAGGGCATCGAGCTCATCGCGAGTGAGAACTTCACCTCCGCGCCTGTTATGGAAGCGTTGGGGAGTTGCTTAACCAACAAGTACAGCGAGGGTTTGCCGGGCGCTCGGTACTACGGGGGCAACGAAAACATCGACAAGATCGAGGTACGTATGATTACGGGTGACTGTTTGCTCATACACATTACGAAGTACACCCACACTCGCCGACTCAAGACTGACACTTTCTTTTATCGATAACCTTCCTCCTCTTTGTTTCACCACTCTCAGACGCTTTGCCAGGACCGCGCGCTCGCCGCGTTCCGGCTTCCCAAGGAAAAGTGGGGCGTCAACGTCCAGCCGTACAGCGGCTCGCCCGCGAACATGGCCGTGTACGTGGCGCTTTTGCAGCCGCACGACCGGATCATGGGCCTCGATTTGCCGTCCGGCGGGCACTTAACGCACGGGTACGGAACCCGCCCACCCACCACGCCCCGCCTTCGCGATTGCCCATACTCGTCCTGCGTCCTGGACTATTACGACCAGAAGGGCGCATTCCCTCGAACTGTTAGCACGACTGTTTACTCATACCAATCCCGGATATACCCACGGTCCAACCGACTGACACTTTTCGTTAACAAAAACAGGTACTACACCGCGGGGGGTAAAAAAATAAGCGCCACGTCCATTTTCTTCGAGTCCCTTCCCTACAAAGTCGACCCGCACTCCGGTTTGATCGATTACGACAAGCTCGAAGAATCTGCGCTTAACTACCGCCCCAAGATGCTGATTTGCGGCGGCAGCGCGTACCCAAGAGACTGGGACTACGCCCGGTTCAGAGAAATCGCGGACAAGTGCGGCGCGCTTTTGATGATGGACATGGCGCACATCTCCGGGCTGGTCGCCGCGGAGGAACACACGCAGCCGTTTGAGTTTTGTGACATCGTCACGACGACCACGCACAAGAGCCTAAGAGGTCCCCGGGCGGGTATGATCTTCTTCCGCCGAGGCCCAAGGGCTTCCAAGAGAGGCGAACCCGAGAACATGCAGTACGACTACGAATCCAAGGTGAACCAGGCCGTGTTTCCCGCGTTACAAGGCGGACCTCACAACCACCAAATCGGCGCCCTCGCCGTGGCGCTGAAACACGCCGGTAAGTGTTTTTCGGCTTTCCCAAATCAGGCGGCACTGTTTACGGACCCTACGTGACGTCCACGGCCGTCATTAAAAGGAAGTGCACTACGGGTAACTCTTACCAGTACTCGCGGCTCTTACAAATATATCACAAGTGCACTGTTACCTGCTCTTTATGGGGTACAGGTTGAAAGTCACACCACTACGGAACTACCCAATCCCTCATACACATTACGAAGTACACCCATACTCCAGACTCAAGACTGACCCTTTTCTTTTCCACACTCAGTGTCCCCTGAGTTCAAGGCGTACAGCAAGCAAACCAAAGCCAACGCCGTGGCGCTCGCGGACGCGCTGATGAAAAACGGGTACAAGCTCGTCACGGACGGCACGGAGAACCACCTGGTGCTGTGGGACCTCCGGCCGTGCGGGCTGACCGGGTCCAAGATGGAAACCATCTGCGACATGTTGCACATCACGCTAAACAAAAACGCGGTGTTTGGCGACGCGAGCGCTTTGGCGCCCGGCGGGTGCGTATTTTTTTTTTGTATTTTGCCAAATCAAATCCCTCCGACTGCTTGCCCATACAACAAGACTGACCTTTTCGTGGACACAATCACAGGTGCCGCATCGGCGCGCCCGCGATGACTTCAAGGGGCTTGAAGGAACACGATTTCGAAACAATCGCCGCGTTCCTTCACCGGGCCGTGCAAATCGCGTTGGAGGTGCAACAAAGCCACGGCAAGATGCTCAAGGAATGGAAAAAAGGGTTGGAGGGGAACACAAAGGTTTCCGATTTGCGAACCGAAGTCGAAACCTTCGCGGAGGGGTTCGAAATGCCGGGGTTCACCCGAGCTTCGGTGGATGGATTTTAAGTAGGGTCGAGTCCCCGCAGTGCCCCCTACGTACCACTGGCTGACCGGTTCATTTACGAGTGTAAAAACCAGTGGCTCGAAGGCACGTTCCACGAGTTGCGAATCGCGTACTTCTCTCGAACCAGACGCGATTCTTTGTTTTCTAAAATATTTCCCTAAAAGTCCGCGTCTTCGTCCAGCTCCTCGTCCGAGTCCGGGTCGCTTCCTGAGACGTCGTCGTCCGAGTCCCGGACGTACACGATCGCGCCTTTTCGTGTTTGTCCGAAATCGTTTTCGCCGTGCCCGCCCCCGGTAACGCCCCCCGTTCCGCCGGCGTCAAGAGGGAGGTATCTCAAAAAATCACCAGACTGGTACGCCTTGGCTTCTTTTTCCGTATTCGATGAGTCTAATTGCCCACTGGTCTCCCACCCGTCTCCTGAAGCACGGACGAACCCCCCCTGGTGCTCAAACGGAAGCACCACGTTCGCCCGGGCGAGCAATTCACGTTTCGATACCCCCAGGTTGAAGGGCACGGCGGCTTGCAGCTTCGCCGAGAGCGCCGCCGCTTCGGTCTCCGCCGCGGAGTGCTTTTCTTTTTCTTTGTCGCCGTAGTCGCTTGTCGAGGCTGTCTTTGCACAGAACGCCGCGGAGAACTCCAACGCTAACCCTGTCCGACTCGCACCGCGCGAAAGCGTGGCGAACACGGCCTCCCTCGACCCTCGCGATCGCCCCGTCGCCCTAACCAAAACCGTTGCGATTTCGCAAAAAGGAGTCTCCGCGCGCTCGGCGGCCATCGCCGAGGCGTGCGTTTTGTCCAGGGAGGCGAAAAACAAGGAATCGCAATCGTTACTTGAGTTACCTGAGTCGTAACTCCACAGCTTTTCCATCACGTCGTTCGGTAGGGTCACCGCAACGGAACACGACGCCGCCGAGCGTATCGCGCGCGCCGCGAAGAATCGCTTTCCAGTTTTATTTTTTAAATTTTCGAATGCGCCGTCCAAATCGAAACTTCCCCCGCCGCGGTGGTACAACACGACGGCGCAGACTCTTTGGTCGGCGCGAAGGGATTCAATCAGTTTAAGAGTAGCCCCAACCCCGGATGCGGCGAGTAACTCGGCGACGCAATCAAGCGCCACGATCGTGTCAGCGCGCAGTCGCGGCGCGCGGCCCCAAAGCCCGCTGCGTTTGCCTCTTTGATTCATTTTCGGGGGCGTTTTGGGGTTGTTTTGTGCATTTTGTGAATTTTGTGAAATCGCCGCGGTCGCGGTGTTCCTCGTATCTGACACGATTTCTTTGTCATCGTCATCCGCATCGTCGTCGTCGTCCACATCGTTCGCACAAGTCGCGTCTCCCCCCAGCGCGTAATGTATGGCATCCCCTACGCTCGCGACGTCGCCGAGGCGCGGAGGGTTGTTTTTCCCGTTTTCTTTTTTTCCATTGTTTTCTTTGTCCATCCCAATCCCATTCATCCCATCCGTCCCACCCAGCCACCCGTGCGGGTCTCGGAACATGTTCACCACGGCGACCTTGTTTGTGTTTGGCAGTCCGTATCTCTCCGGGGCGTGCGCCGCGGCGACCAGGATCGTTTTCTTGGCGTGCGCCTTGCCTGCAGAGACGAAGTCGCAGTGCTCTCTTAACAGATGGGCGAAGATCTCAACGCCCTCGCACCCAGCCACCGACGTGTCGCACGACACGGAAACGAGACAACACGCGGTCTCGTCGGGCGCGACGGCGTCGCGGAGGCACCTCACCGCGGACTCCATGGAGACTTATACGTCACTCCTGCCAAGTGATCAGTCTACTTGACAGGGGTGCGAGCGCACCGACTGTGATTTTGTCGGCGGCGGTGGTTCTTGTGCTTGTTCTGACTTGATGATTAAAAAACTTCTTTCCATCACAACGCGGCGCGCGCGTTGCCCTCGGCGACGCGCCTGTTGGCTCTTTTAGTTTGCATTACTTTTGGACGAACACCACTGGTTTGTGTGTTTTACGTTCGGAGACGTTTCCGTACGTGCGCGCTTCCAGTGTAACGGTAGTGGTACTACTGGTCACTACAGTGTCTTCCCGGAAATCGCAACCAATCTGGAACGACGCGCGTCGTGCGCTGCCATAAAAAGAAACAATGTCGGCGGCCACGCGCTTCGAGTCCGCTCGCCTTAGCGGTGACTCCGAAGAGGCGCGTTGTGCGGTGGAGGACATGGTGCGCGACGCGAAGGACCCGGCTGTTCGTTCGTCTTTGGCAGCACAAGGCGCCGCGGTTGCGCTCGCCAAGGAGCTTCTCAACGCGGCGCACGCGGAACGGTGGTGCGATTCTTTTTCGACAGACGATTCTTTTTGTGCACAAAAAAACAACTCGTTGGTCCCGTTCGCGCCTTTAGCGCGCGCGCTGCGGAACCTGTGCGCTGGTGATTGCGTCGCGCGGGGAGGCGCGGCTCGTGCGCAAGCCCACGAAGCCCTAAAAATCGCCCTACCTGCCCTGGTGGAACTTCTCCTTGTTGATGACCAAAATCAAAAGTTGACGGACGCCATCGTTGCTAGTCTTCAATTAGCGTGTAACTTGATAGCGGGCGGCGGCGTCGCGGGAGAGACGAGTTGGCGTAAACTTCACCCGGACGCTTTTTCAACAGTAGCGCTGCTAAAAGGCAGGGCAGCGCACATGACGCATCCCATTCTTTGCGCCACGATGCACGCCCGGTTCGGGAAGGTCGGACAAAGCGCGTTTGATTGCGACGCCGTGGATGGAGAGATTTCGGGGTCGGCGAACGACGGAAACAGAAACGCGGACGACGGCGCCTCAAACGCGTTCGCCACGGGCAAGGTTTGCGGGTTCAAAGCCTGTTCTGGTATTTGGCGTCCTCTTTTGCGTGCTTCTATAGCAGAGGAACGTGGTACGAATATGGACAATACCAAGACGGGTGATACGAAGACTCCGAATACCAAGACTAGCAACACTACGAGCAGTACTACCGAAAAACAAGAGTTCCACGCTGGCGGCGGGGTTTGGCTGGCGAGGTTCGTCAAGGATTCGTGCTTGTTCCAGGGCGACTCGCTGCCTGTGCTGTGCCGCGGGCTGGCGCCGAACGCGGAGTCCGTGGCGCTGGCCAGGGACGACAAGTTGAGAAGGAAGATTCTGGGGATGGCGCTTGGTGACGGTGCTGGGGATGACGCTACTAAGGACGCAGAAATAAACGAGTCCTTCGGAGTGGAGCAAGCGACGCTTCTTGAGTTGGTGCGTCGCGCGATCGGCGAAACGACCGAAACGACCGACCCGCCATCGCTGATTCTGTCGGAAGGCACGTTGGCGTTTGTGTTGGACCTGGCGTCCAGAGCGGGTTCGTTTGTGGAAGCGGCTCGCGCGAAGGATAACGATGAAAAGGATGACCAATCGCAACGCGACGCCGCGTTGGTTACGCTCCGAGCGTGTCTCGGCATATTACGCGCGGTGACGGAACGCGACGTCAAGCCCGCTGTGGTACAGACCGAGCTGGACGTCGCCACCGCGTTGTCCGCGATGGGCATGCCCCGATTACTGCTGGGGTTGCTGAAAAGCCTGCCCGTACCGGCGGGATGCGGGAACACGGCCAAAGCCGAGGGCCCGACGAAAGCGCCAAAGTTAGACGCGAAGACGTTTAAGCCAATACGCGTACCTAAAGAAACTGCGGATGGTACTACTACTGGTACTAATGGTGATGATTTAACTACCGGTGTACCTGAAGAAAGTACTGGTGCTACTTCTGCGTCTGAAGACTTTGCAGCAGACAGTAACTCGGGCCACGACCCTTTTCCCAGCGTCCGGCCTTGGGACGGGTACCGCGTGGATTGCTTAGCGCCGTTGGCCAACGCGATGTTCGGCCGGCCGAGGGTGTGCGACATGGTGTGGCGTTTGGGGGGCACGTACGTATTGGGCCTTTCCAAAATCCGTCGACACACTGTTTACCCATACAAAGACTGACACTTTTCTTTTACGATCACAGTTCTGTTATTCTCGCCTGCACCCGAGGCGAGGACGGGGACGACTATCTACGCGAATGGGCGCTGTGGGGTGTCCGGAACCTGTGCGCGGGGTCGGACGACGCGCGATACGAAATCGAGGGTTTGCAACCGCAGGTCGCGACGGACGCGCACGCGCTGGCGGCGGCCGGGCTCAACGTGCAGGTTGACGAAAACACGGGACGGGTCGTGGTTGGGAATAACGTAAAGAGCACCGACTTTGCACCCGGGACAACCGTGGCGTCAATGAAAGGAATTACTGGCATGACCTCAAGCGCGTCTCACAATACTGCTGGAATGGCATCGACTACTTCATCAACTGAGACTATGCCTAACACAGCCGCAAGGTTGCTGATGAGCGCCGGCGACCGCGCGGTGACGCCGGCTGGCCGAGCCGTCCAAGCGGCGATTGAAGCGGGTTTGGGAAACGCCAACCCCGACGACGACGAAGACGTTGCGATTCCCAAACACTGGACCGTCGCGGATCTGTCGTAGCAGGTCCCACAGACTAGACTGACGATGAGTCTCTCTACCTATCTATTATTAATAGCACATTACTAGCTAGCCTATTCTATCCGTCTCGCTGGACTCATCGACGACTCCTAAAAACGCCGAAAGCGACGCCAAGTACCAGCGCAAACGCCTTTGTGACGCGCGCCGCGCTCTTGTTACCAGAAGTACCCCCAACCGCCCCTAGCTCACGCGACATTCGCAGTTCCTTTTCACATAGCAAAGCGTCAAAGTCCCGGGCGATGCGCGTGACGGTTTCGGCGGTCGCGGATGACCCGCCGCTTTGCGAATTTCCAACCACGACGTACGCGCCCAGTTTTTCGTAATACCTTAGCAACTTTTTCGTCCCGGCGTCCACGCTGGCTTGCATTTGCGTGTACCCGTGTGTCACCGCCCAGCTCTGGACCTCCATCATGAGCCACGCACCGTGGCCGTTGCCCCTGTGCTTCGGATCAACCGCGAGGTGCATGCCGTACGCGCACGTCGCGTACCGCGTCGCCGCGGCGAAACCCAGAATCACGTTCGTTGCTGGTTTTGCTTTTTTCGGGACTCCTTCGGGATGTGCTCCCGAAGAAGTCGACGCAACGTGCGTGCCGCTCGTATTCGCCTCACCCCTCTCAACCAGCAAAAACCAAAGCACGTGTTCGGTGTCGTGACACGCCGCGAGTCGGTCCCAAAACCGGTCATCCTTTGTTTCGAAGTTTGAAAGCCCACCCTCATCGTCCGAACCCGAAACATCATCCACGTCATCCGGGAAGCACACGTCGTGGATCCGGCGAACCTGGTCGACATAAGTGCGCACCTCATTTGCGTTTAGTATCCGAACCTCCAACATCGTGGTAGAACTTCGATGACGCAAACACTAGTGACGCACACCGCGCCGCGTCGTGTGGCGGTCCCCGAGCGCGCGGGCGCGAGTAGTACTGGGTGAGAGTCTGAGAGAAGGCATCCTGAAAAATATTTGCTAAAAAAAGAAACTTCTCAAAACGATTTTTTCGTTCAAATCGTCGCGCGCGCGGTCACCCTGTCGACGCGTGGGAGTCATCATGCCTGCGTCCCCCGAGTCCGCGGACACTACGCGGTCATCAAGCGCCAAGCTCGAGGCGCTTCTTGCGAAGCTCGCGGTGCGTACGCTGGAGCTTGACAAAGCCGCGGCGGAGGCGGGCCGAAGAGGATCTGATTCCGGCTCTGATGAATCTGATTGTGATAGCAGGGCCGCAGTTACGCAGGACGAGTATACCTACGGCAGAAGCACCACGAAGCCTGCGGTTTCCGGGTATAGTAAGGGATACGCACCAACCAGAGGTAAAACTACTACCTCTGCACCAACTAAACGCGTCACTACTTCTAAGTCCATTTACGGCTCGAAGCAGTACTGGGACAACAGGTACTTGGACCCGCACGCCACAATCGGCGAAAACTTGACAAAAGGAGAAATCAACAATGAATGGTATTTGGGGTGGTCCGTGTTGAGACCTTATATCTTAGACTACGCGGTGAGGAGTCACTCCGTTGTGTTGCTCGGGTGCGGCACTAGTACGTTAGGGGAGGACATGGCGAGTTGTGGGTTTTCGCGGATAACCGCGGTGGATTACTCGGAACCGTCCATTACGCTGATGCGCAAGGCGCAGCAAAATCGATTAGCGTCGTTTGAGAGGAAAAAACAAAGAGGAGAGTTTCACGACTCGCAAAATTTGCCGCCGAGCGCTCCGCCCAACCCCACCAACTTCGAGGTGAGCTACCGGGTCATGGACGTGACGCAAATGACTTTTTCGGATGCCAGCTTCGACTGCGTTTTGGACAAAGCGACCCTTGATACGATGTGCCAGCTGGACGAGGAGGATGGCGAGGAACTTGACAAAGAGAAAACTACCGAGGAAACTCCCGAGGAAACTTGCAAAAATGAAAACATCGGCAAACAAAAAACAAAAAAAACGCACGTCGCGCGAATGCTTCGCGAATCCCTCCGAGTGCTTCGCCCCGGGGGAACCTACGTGTGCTTGACCTACGGCGAGCCCGAGGACCGGATGGATTTCTTTCTTGACTTGAATTTGGAGTGGGACCTACTCGCGCACCGAGTGGTTTTGAAAAACAAAGGTACGTTTGCGTTTCCCAAACCTCGACACTGCTTACCGCCCCGTTCGCGACTGTTTACTGCTTACTACATACATCACAAGTGCCCTGTTTGCGGAATACAAAGTACGAACGCGGTCCGAATCACTGACACTTTTCTTTTACAAAAAAAACAGCAAAGTACCACCTGTACGCGTTTCGCAAACGAGGCGGCGACGCGAGACGGAACGAAACCGCACAAATGGATCCAACCTCGATCGTGGACATGACCTCGCTTGACGTGATACGCATAGGAAACAGCACAGCCGCGATACCGGTGTTTCGAGATCCGTTTCACGGGAGCTCGCTGGATATGCGAGACAGGCGGTATTAGCGGAGGGGTTGTGAATATAATCGTCTCTTGTCTGTTCATCGCGCGTTCAGTCTTGCCAGCTTGCATGCCGCGCAGTTCCTTTTCAGCTTTCCGTGGGGGTAGGGGTTGCACTGCACGCAGCTGTCTTTTCAGCTTGCCGTGAGGGCACGGGTTGCACTCCGCGCAGCTGTCTTTCCGCTTGCCGTGAGGGCAGGGGTTGCACACCGCGCAGAAGTATTTCAGCTTGCCGTGGGGGCACCCGTTGCACTCCATGCAGTTGTTTTTCACCTTCCCGTGTTGGCACGGGTTGCACTCCGCGCAGCCCTGTTTCAGCTTGCCGTGGAGGCACGGGTTACACGCCGCGCAGCCCTGTTTCAGCTTGCCGTGGAGGCACGGGTTGCACGCCGCGCAGCCCTGTTTCAGCTTGCCGTGGGGGCACGGGTTGCACGCCGCGCAGTTGCGTTTCTGCTTGCTGTGGGGGCACCGTTTCCCGCCCATGGCGCCCCCCGCAAGTCTCCTCCGCGCAAGATCCCGCGCGCGCTCTCAAGTCACCGCCAACCGCGCTGCGGGTTGTGAGGCCAACCGGGGCGATCTGATGTTAACAATCGATTATTCCGTCTAAAAACAAGTCGCACTACATCCATGCGCCATTCATGTGGACGCTCACCCGCGTCACCCTCTCGTCCCCCCCGTTCGTCTCGCGCCCCCTACACGTGTCGCGGACCCGCCACACACTTCGCACCACGTCTCACGCGTCCACCCCGTCCGCGGCATCGTCCGAGATGGCCACGGATTGGGAGTCCATGTGGCACGGGAACGGGACGACGCTTCAGCCCGGGCAGGCGTTCGACGCGAACCAGTGCGAGCCGAGTTTCGTAGCTTTGATCGCGTCGGGGGTGTTGCCCACCGGACGCGCGCTGGTCCCCGGGTGCGGCCGCGGGTACGCGGTGGCGGCGCTGGCGTGTGATGACCGGCACGTGCTTGGTCTGGAGATCAGCGATACCGCGAAGAAGGAAGCGGACGTGTTGCTTGCGAAATCGCCAAACGCGAAACACGCAGAGGTACAAGTTGCCGATTTCTTCCAACACCAACCGGCGGAACTATACGACCTCGCCTTCGACAGCACGTTCCTGTGCGCGATTCCCCCGGCGCGACGAACGGAGTGGGCGGCTAAGTACGCGTCCATAATAAAACAGGGGGGCGAGCTAGTCTCAAACGTTTTCCCGATCGGGCCGTTTCGAGGCGGCCCTCCGTTTGCGCTGTCGCCGGAGATTGTTAAAGATTTATTAGAACCGGTCGGGTTCCAAGTCGTTTCCCTCACGGAAACCCCGGCGACGCAATGGGCGCGAGGCCGGCCGGAGTTTCTGTACAGGTTTAGAAGGGTTTAGATGGGTTTATTTTTAGGGGTGAGCGGGATAGTTAACTGACTTGTAAAAGGTTTCCCGAGGTATCGGTGGTGAATCGCGCCGTGAAAAAATACACTAGTCTACACTAGTCTATGTTACACAGTACTCGTCGGTAAACGCATCGGCGTGACTCAAAACCGTCACTCGTCGCTCACCAGTAACTCCCTGAGCCACTTTTTCTTTTCCACGAGCGCATTTCTGCGGTGTTCCAACCTTTTCAAATCGTCGCGCGCCGTGAGTAACGCCCGGGATTCGCTCTTTTCCTTCGGCTGGCGCTTTTCGGTAATACTGGGCGAATTCGCGGAGGATGCGCTTTTCGCGGAGTCCGACTTCGCGTCAAAGGTCTCGGAGGTCGCTCCCAACGAAACGTTCGCTCCGTTCACTCCACCAGCAGCCTTCCCAGAAGAAAACCTCTTAGTCCACCCCCCGATTTGTGTGCCTTGAAACGCGTCGCTGAGTTTCGAAACGCGGTCGTTTAAATTCCCCGCCATCTGACTGAACGCCTGTTTCGAGCGGTCCCGGATCGGGTTGTGGGAGGCGCTTTTTCGAAGACCTTCGGTTTCGTCGGCGTCAGATTCCACCGATTGCTTTTCAATCCCAGAGGAATCCGATGAAGTATCGCCGGTACCTGGCGTGACAGGCACGGACGAACCGCTCGCTATACCGTGAGACGAACCGCGACTCGACGAATCCGTCGCAGCGGTAGCAGGAGTAGGACTCCCGTGGTGTCCAGCCGAATCCGCACCCTTCGCGAGACTTGTGGGACTCCCGTGATACGCAACTGATGCAGTAATAGGACTCCCATGTACACCCGAAGCGCCACTTCGGGTACCACTACTCGCCCCCAACCTGCTGTCTTTCGGTGCGATTAAATCCGCGGCTTCCTCCAGGAAAGAACCGAGAAGCGACCCGGATGTCGCTTTTCCGTTTTGCGTTTTTTCATACGCCGCCCGTTCCGCGATTTTCAAACAAGTCCGGTCCAAAACGTCGTCCAAGCGCTGCGCCGCCGCGTCCACCACGACGACGTATTTCATAGCAGTGGTTACAAGCGCGTCTTGCAGCCAGACGCGTAGTTCCTTGATTTGCTCCAAAAAGAACAAACGACTCGCTTCGCCGAGACGTTCAATCGACGTACCCGCTAGGTGACATTTTTTTATCAAGCCGTCGTCGGAACGCGTTTTCAAAACGCCAAGAATCGAGTCCGAGATTCGATTCACCCGTCCAACCCGTTTGTTCGCCCCCGCGCCCACGCGTGTCGCGTGCCCTCGAACCGTCTCCGCCGCCGCCCGCTCACGCGCCACCGCGTTTTTGCGTCGCGTAAGCGTTCGCGACGCCGCCGCGAGCGAAACCAACGCCGAGTCCAGCTGCGAATCCTCAAGCAAGAACTGAGATGTATGAGAAAGTGTCAGCCATTCGTAATGTGTATTACGTAATTACTCTGGACAATCGGCAAACAGTGTTGGGATTTGGGAAACGTACCTTCGCGGACAACGAAGACGGGTCGTCGGGTTCTTCTTCTTCTTGTTTTTGTAAGAACACCTCTATGGGCAAACAGTCATACGCCATCTCCAGAGCCTTAATTTTTTCACCAGGAACCGGTGTGGACGGTGCCACCGCAGCAGCTGCTGCTATAGGTGTATCCGCTTCGAACGCTTTGCTTGCGGCGTCGAGTGCTATTTTCATCGCGTCGACCGCGCTTTGTGTTTTTCGCACTCGACGCGTTTCAGCCGCGACGCTCCACTTTTCAATCGCCGTCCCCGACCGCAGCGCTTCGCCGTGAAGGTCAGTGACCAGTTCTTGCTGGTTAAGTTTAAGCCTGGGAATATCCACGGATGCCAGTTCAGCAACTGCAGAAACAGTGCACTGCAAAGACCGTAGCGCTTCCGCTAAATATTTCCCGTGTCCCGCAATCGCGTGGTCAATTTCTCGCGCCGTCAACGCCGTTTTCGAGACGCGCGACGCGTTCGAATCGCCATCGTTTCCCTTCTTGTGTGCGGCCACTCCGTGACCGTCAAACCCGATTTCGTGGGCCAAGTCTTGCAACAACGCCGCCGCGTCCAGCACGTTGAGAAGCACATCATCCGCCCGCCTCACGACGTGCTCGAACACCTTACGATGGGTAAAAGAAAGTGTCAGTCGCGTGTTGGGCGTGTATTGGACGATGTATGGACAAACAGTCACCAGCTTCGGTCCAAACAGTCACCGTAATCGGGCCTCCACAGTCACCAGCGTTGGAGATAAAACAGGCGGTGTGTCGGCTTTGGGAAATGCGATACGTACGGAATCCGTCCACTGCGTCCAGTCCAGCCCGCCGTTTTCCATCCCCAAATCCCTTATCCCGCTCCCGGGGCGCCAACTCAAACCGGCGTCGTCGTCGCCTTCGGTGACGCGCGCGGCGGTGTCTTGGCGTTTTGCGAACGAAAAGTGTCAGTATTTCGGGCCATGTGTATTGCGTAATTACGGGCGGACAACCGTCGAAACAGGAAGGCCGGGATTTGGGAAATGCGGGGACGTACCTTGCGTCACCACGGCCATCTCTTGAAGCACGTCGTTGTCCAACTCGAATTGGTTTTTTCGGTCTCGCAACGCCCGCGCCGCTTCCGCGAACAAAGTCACCGGTCTCAGCGCTACGTTTTTCGCCGCGGTTTTGAACGCAAACGAGTGCGCCGGCAACGCGTCGATTTGCGTATCGACGGTAACGGACGCGGTGACGACTTTCGCGAATGCATTTGAGACGGTAATTTGAGACCTCTCGTCGTCACTGTCATCGGAGGCATTGGGTAAGAAATTCGTCTCGCCAAACACCCGCCTCGCGTCGTCCACCAAGCGCCGTACGACTAAACGCTCGGCGTATTGGTCCGCCTTTTCGCTGTGCGTCTTCGCGAAGGTTTTCATGGACGCAGATGACCCCGCCGCGAGCAAACCCTCCGCCCACTCCATCCCGATGTTCTTCGGCCCCGGCGTGAATTCCCAGTCACCGGAGTCGTCGGACGACGACGCGTTTGATTCGTCGTCGGAAACAGCGCCGACGTTTTCGGAACGTGTTTTGTCTTTTTGTTCCTTTCGATTTTTTCGACGAAGGTCTTTCGCGTCTTTTCGTCGCCGCGTCGCCTCCGTTTCGGTTCTTGTTTCTTCCTCAGCTTCTGTTTTTTTATCAGCCAGGGCTAGGTTTTCAACACTGATGACCTCACTCAAGTCCGACGCTAAACCCTCGATTAACTCGTCAATCTCCGTAATCGCGGGCGCCGTGGAGGCAACGCTCGCCGGAAGAAACCGGTCGGAGTCGGCGCCTCGCCGGCCCAGCTCGCGAGACACTTCTTTTCCGAACTTGGAGACTGTTAGCTCGTTGGCGAGGTAACTCTCAACCCGACGCATTATCGAGTCGGCTGAGTTGCCAGTTCCGGATACCTCTGATGCGTCGTACTCGGTGCAGGGTGGCAACTCGTGCGATGCGCGCGAACCAAAGGAATCCTCACTGGCACCAAAAAAAGTGCTTTCCCCCAGCCCCTGTAACAGCTCCACGCAGTTTCCCATTTCGTCGCACGTGAGGATTTCTTGTTCCGCGCGTTCAAGCAGCGCAAGGGACATGGCGAACAAAGGAGTCCTTGACTGTGACTGAAAAATCAAATCCCAAAGCAGCATCGTGACGGAAACCGGGAGGACGTTGACGAAAAGAGTCAATAACCACTGCCCGGAAATAATAGCAGGCACTATGCAATCGGGCGCTATAGTTTCAAACTGCAACCCCACCGGGGGCAAGTTTTTGTGCACCAAGCTTAGGAATAGTCTTTGGTCCAGTTTAGTAGCCGCCATGCCCTCGCTGAAGTACCCTGGTACTACCTTCGTCACTAGCGCGACTAGCACCCAAAAAGCATCCTCTTCGCTCAACCCTGCTAACAACAAAAACGCGCACAGGAAGTTCATCGACTGCACGTACCCCGTTTCCGGGTCGTGCGCCGCGTACGCGGTGAGTATGTTCCGCATGGTGTGCCACGTGTGTTCACCCTGTTTCAGGGTAAAGCCGTGCTTCGCGAAACTCGCCCCGGTTCGCGGTAGGTCTTTTTCGATCTGAGTTGACGTCGTCGGGGTCTCTCCCGCCAACGCCAGAAGCGCGTGATAGTGATTGGGAACCCGGATGTCGTCCGCGATGCGGACCCACACGTCTCTTCGGTACCGACCGTCACTGATTTTGTGCCACGCGTGTGATGCGTTGATTGGTGGTTGGGGTGACACGGGGACGTCACCCGAAACGCCTCCAGGAGGACTCGTCTCCATCGCCGGGGAGAGACTCACACGGGAGAGCACACCGCCCGCACCGGAGTCTGACGGGGATGCGCAGAAAAAGAGAGTTGACGTCCGAACGAACGATTTGAGAAAGTTGAGAATCGATATTTACATTACAGAGTTAAACAGGGTCTTGCCGGTGTGCGTGTGCGAGGTCGTATCGAGGGGCAAGACGCAGACGGCAGGGCTTACGCCGCGGCCGGTGAGTTCGGGGTGGTCTTCTTGGACGCGCTCTTCTTGGTTTTGGTTCCAGTCTGCACCTTCTTCTTGGGCTCCGCCGCTTTCTTCTTGGGAGCCGCGGCGGCTTTCTTCTTGGGAGCGGCGGCGGCCTTCTTCTTGGGCTCCGCCGCGGGCGCCTTCTTCGCCTTCTTTTTCGCCGGCGCGGGCGCGGGGGGCTCGGGCTCGGGCGCGTCGACCGTCTTCGGCTGCTCAAAATCGAACGCGTTCTGGACGTCATCAAACGACCCGCCGTCCTTGGCGACCTGGAACGCCTCGGGCATGCCACAAATCTCCATCCCGGGAATAGCCGCGGAGTTCGCGTACGCGGCGGCGATGTTCTCCACGACGGCAGGCGTGATGCAGGCGAGGTGCTGCGACGAGAGAAAAGTTGTGAGGGTCAATGTCTAGTTGTCTCTGGACCTAGTAGTCTAGGGAGGGACTGTGCATGCACAGTGCAGGCGGGAAGAGTGACTCGGAAGACACACTAGTCTGCCGACTTTAGACACGAGCTGTACGAAAAGTACCGCTGACAAAATTTGAAAAACACGGGCGGTTTGCCGCGTTTTCGGCGACGCGTCGCGGGAAGAGAACGGACGGCACTTTTGTGTTTCGTTTGAATCCGTGGAAAGAAGTGTGCAAGCTTACCTTCCAGGAGGTGCTCAGCTGGCCACTCTTGGAACACGTCCTCGTGGAACCCAAGCGGAGCTCGCCTGCGGTGGGACGTGACGCGGTCAGGACCACGACGTTTTCTAGGAAGGGACGAGTTTCGAAAGGCGCGAGCGGGAGACGTACCTTGCTTGATCTGGTGATCGTCGTCGGGGCACTTGGAGCTCTTCCCAGCTTTGCACGCGCACTTGTTGGACTTGGCCTTGACTTCAAGGACGTAGGTGCTCATGGTGTTTGAGGTGGGTGTGAGACACAGAGAAGGTGTGCTGCCGCAAAAATTGTGGTCGGCCAAAGTTTTGAAGCGCGCTTTGTGGCTTTTGAGTGAAATATCGTCCGCGTTTCGTTTTTCGTTCGCGTCACTTCTCGCGACGCCACCGTCATGAACAGTGATTTCGCCGACGCCGGCGACCTCGCGCTTGATGCGGACAACCTGGCCGTCCGGTTAATTCGCGTGGACGCGCCGTTCGCGGACGAGTTCGCGGCGCGACGCGAATCCGCGAACCTCGAGCGCGCGCTCGTGGAACGAGTCCAACTTTTCCAAGAGACCGCGTTTTACACAAAGGGGGAAGTCGTCGCCTCTACCGCGACCGCGCCGAGGCACACCCTGGTGCGCCCGGTCGCGTCCGACCTCCTCGCCGTGGTCACCGACGAACGGCACGCGCAGATCGTCGGTTTGTTCCTCAAGGCGGACAAACCAAACGCGTGGTCGGTGTTCGACACCGGTGGCTCGTCACAAGCCGCAAGGGACGTTTTGCGCGCGGTGCTTCCAAAAGCCATGGACGCACAGCTGTGCGTCAGTGGCGACGATTCGGGCGAAAAAAACGAAGACGCCGACGCCGCCGCCGCCGCCGCGGCGGCGGTGTTCAACGTCCAAACAACATCGCCCTCTGTGATTTGGCAGCGCGCGGCTGAGCTTGGTGACACTGCAGCGACGCACATAAACGTGTTCCCCCTGGTCGGCACGACACACGAATCCCCAAACTCGGTGCCGGTGACCGAGTTTGATTACTTGGACGACGAGTTCGGGTCGGGACCACCGGCGCGAGAAAAAGAAACACCTTCGAACGCGAGCGCGCAGACTCCAAAAGCCCCGCCCCGGAAGATCGCCATCCAGGCGTACGCCAAGCCCACTGGCGGTGTTCCTTTGGGTTTCGCGAGCGCTGCTGACGGTGGCGCGGGCGACGCGTTGGGTGACGCTGCGGACGGCGGTGACGCGAAGTCGAGCGTTGATTCTTTCGCTGACGCTGAAAAAGACCTTTCCTCAAAAGACCCAACCCTCGTTACCCCGCCGGCGCCCGTCGCGAAAACGCGCGTGATGACCTTTTCCAACTTCGCCCCCGCCGCGACTCCTGTTGCGAAACCCGCCGCTAAACCCGCGAAAGCGGCTAAGGCTGCGAAAACCGTTTCGAAAACCGTTTCCTTCGCCGATGACGTGCCTGTTGCGTCAACATCCCAAAACCCAAAAGGCGTCGCGCAAACGCAAACCGCGCCCGCGCGGCGCGTTTGCGAAGCGGAAACGGCTGAGGCGGAGCGCGCTGTGCAGGCGGAGCTTCTGGCGAGTTTGGAGTCGCATGTTTCTTGTGATGCGATTCAACAACCGTGCGAAACGCAAAACCGGAACGTCAAGGAGGACGGGCGGACGGTGGCGGTTGACTTGGTTGTTGATCCAGTTACCGGCACCGTTACCGTGACCCTCGCCGTGGCGCGCGCCGACCGCGTCGAATCACCCGACGCTTCGAGCTCCGCCCGATTCGCCGCCGACGCCGTCGCCATGCCTCCCCCGCCGCCGGTGTCGACGACGTACGGCGTGAAGTCAGTACCTCCCGTGACCCTCGTGTCGCCTCCCTCCTCATTGACCACGCTTGCGCAACCTTCCACGAGTAACCTTCCGTCCCGAGTCGAGTTGACCGCGACGACAAAACCCACCGTCGCGCCTCCCGCCGCGGCCCCTCCTCCGGCGAAGAAAGCGAAAGCGCCGCGAAAGAAACAGGGCCCCGCGTTCTCGGGGTACCTGACGTTCAACAAGCTCATGCGGCCGACACTCGCCTCTGGGATGAACGCGATGGATCAGGGAAAGGAGCTGGGTGTGATGTGGAAGGCGGCGGCGCAAGACGTGAAGGACCGGTGCGTCGCGGACGCGGCGACTGCCAAGGCGGCGTACCTCGCGGGTGAGGCGGAAAAGGCGAAGCAGGCTGTCTTGGAGACCCCTGCGACGCCGATGGACGCCGATCCGTCGATGGAAACCACGGAGACGTCGACTATGGGCACGTCGGTAGCGCAGACACTCGCCACAAAGCCTGCCGCGGTGCTCAGTCCCGCCGCCGCCGCCGCGAATCTCGCGCGGAAAGAAAAGCGCAAAGCCGCGAGCGATCCGACGGCGGCGGATTTGTTCCTACGAAAGCGCTTCAAGGCCGCCGGCGGGGAAGCGATCGCGACTGAGGCTTTTCTGAAATCCAAGGAAGCGCCCACGGAGACGCTCGTCGCGTTTCTCAGGAAACACAAAGTGCCGACTAGCGTGGGGAAAAAGGCGATGAAAAAAAACGAGCTCGTGGAAAACGCGCTGCGGATCCTAACCGCAACCGCGACCCCGACCGCGAGCAAGGAAGAGTAAACGACAAACCCCGAAACGAGACGCGCGCGCTGGAGACGAAAACAGGGAGACGACGAGACGACTTGACTGGAATAACTTGATTTTACGTACGTCATCTACTTACGTCACTTACATCATCGGTCGCGGTCACTTTCCTTTCCCTTCCCCGTCCGCAAACAAGGTTTCCAGTTGCTCGAAAACCTGCTTTGTGAGTTTCTTGGACGGCGCGTTGTCGATTTGCGCTAACAGTTCGGGCATTTCCACTCGCGCGCGTTCAATCGCGAGCTGCACCGCGGCAAACGCCTCCTCCGAGTTCATGCCGACCAGCTTCCCCTTTTGCAGCGCGTACAGCCCGACGGTTTGCTCCGAAAGCCGCGACGTGCTCCCGGGGGTTTGGCGCAGCACACCCCTGATCGCCGCGCTCCGGTCCCGCATCGACTCCTTCTCCAAGCCCTTCGCCCCGAAAACAGACATGTCGTCCGCCTGCATCACGTCCAAACGAAGCTGCAGCATGTTCATGCTCATGAGCGGCCCGGCGGCGCCTGGCGAGCCAATGCGCGACACGCTGTCCTTGGCGCTGATCACCCACCCGTTTGTGGAGTCGAAGCTCTCCACGAAAACCTGCCCATCCGTGATGGACATGAACTCCTCCACAAGAGGTCTGGGCTGCGTGTGGTTGTGTTCGGGGGCGTGTTTCGAACCCAGGGCGGAGACGGCGTTGTTTTTTTCTTGTTCCTGTTTGAATTTCTCAGCCTGTTGTTTTTTCACCTCGATCGCGGCGGTGATTTTTTCCCGCATCTGCGCTGACATCTCCCCGAATCCAGCCGGTAGTTGCGGCACAACCACGCTCCCGCTCTCCCCAACCACCCCGCTGTTCTTCTCACTCGCGGCTTTCCCCCTGTACGCTCCGGTTTGGTGGTACATCACCCCCATCAGGGTTAAGGACCCGCCCCCGAGCTTGTCGTTCATGCGCGCCACTCGCTGTAGCGTCATCCCCAGAAACCGCCGGCGTTCCGCCAACAAAGCGTTGATGATCATCCCCTCGTACTCCACCATCTGTTCCTTCGAAGGTGCGTTTTCGGATGTGTCCTCGTCGAAATCCAGCTGCGGGGATAGCCGGCCCATTTCCCGCGAAAAACCGATGAGGCCGGTGAAGTCGTCGAGCACGAGCAACACGTCCTTCCCCAACGACCTCGCCGCCTCGGCCACGGCGAACGCGGCGCACGTCGCGGCGTATCGTTCCGCGAGGGACGCGTCGGGGGCACAGGAAACCACGGTGGTGTCCGTGGCGCCCGCGTCTTGTAACGTTTTCATCGCGGACGCGCCTGAATCAAAAGCCGCGGCGCCGATCGCGCCGTACACGCACCTGAGATGGTAAAAAAGAAATGTCAGTCTTGTGTGAGGCAATCAGTTGGCGGAACGTGGTAAACGGGAAACACGCACCGCACGTTTTTGTTTGCGTTCATTTCCGTTTGCGCGACGATTGCGTTTATTCCGAGTTGGCTTAGGTTGGTGCCGACTTCTCCTGTGAGTAGTAAGCACTGCCCCCGGCCTATCGGTGTCAGGACGTCAAGCGGTTTCACCCCGGTCACTAGCGGTGTGTTAATGGGTTTCCGGTCCTCCACGCTGGGGGGTTCCCGGAACAGTTGCGAGCCTGATTGTAAAAAAAGAAACGTCAGTCTCGTATGGGCAATCAGTCGGCGGAATGTGGTGATTGGGAAATACTTACCGGCGTTTTCGGAAAGCGCGACATCCCGCCCGGCGCCGCCCGGAATGGGACCGCCGTCCAGGGGCTCACCGAGCGCGCCGATTCGTCTTCCCACCACGTCGAGTTCGTTGGGCATGTAGAACTTTGATTTTTTGCGTACGGAAACTTTGTCCCCGATTTCGACGACCGCGCGTGGGCCTAGCGAAGGCGCTCCGTCTTTCCCGCCTTTCGTTGTAAAAACAAAGTGTCAGTCTTTCGTGATGTGTATGAGTAAACAGTCAGGGAGTCTTGTATGGGCAGAGGTAATGCGCCCTTCGTCAGGACGAGTATGGGCAAACAGTGTGCCTGGATTTGGGAAGCCCCAACAGTCTACGTACCGCTCGCGTCGAACATCAGCGCGAAGGTTTTCGGTTCCCGGTGCGAAAGGAGCACCGCGGTTGTCCCATTTTCGCCTATGTCGAACAGCGTACCAGGTTTCACGTCCCCCCCCACGCCCTCCAGGATCACCAGCGAGCCTTCCAGTGAGTGCACCTTTGGGTCCCTCGGCGCCCACTTGTATTCGTCTTCGTCGGTTTCGGATGACGACGGTTTCTGCGCCGCGGGCTCGCCCTTCTCCGGTACCGGGACGGCGTCGAGAATGGCCCTGGCCGTGGCGGAAACGCCCCGTCGTAGTGGAGCGACGGGAACACGCGAGTGCCCGGCGTGCGAGTGGTGCGAAAGAAAGGTCGTTGGTGAGGCTCCAGCGAACGCGCGTTCTGGGCCACGCGCGGCGTGCGAGGCGGCGGCGGCGAGACGTCGCACGGATCTTCGCACGGCGGTTTGCGCGAACACCGAAACCGGGCTCATGGTGAGGGAGCAGCCTGCCATGCCAACCCCGTACGCCAGGGTTTGACACGCGTGACTCGCGCGGTGGAGGGAAACGCGAAAAGCGTCGCCGGAGGGCAGGCGCAAAAGGGGTGTGAGGCACGCGACGCCGATGGGAGGTTATCCAAATTCGACGTTGCGAGACGTTCTTTTGCGGAAAAAAAGACGACGGTTAAATTATAATGCCGAATCTGGCGGCCAAATTTCAACCAACTTGACGAAACCAACCTCCCTCTTGGTCAGTGTGCGAGGCACGACGCGGCGGCGCCATGGCGAAGAGCAAGAAGCGGCGAGACGGGGAGGCCTCGTTGGATGGCCTCCCAGCTGGGAGAAATGAACCCAAGACTGCTCCGATGTCCCGAACCGCGGTTGTGACGAAACCGAAAAAGAAATCTCCCAAAACCGCCGCGGCGGCGGCGGTGGGGTCGTCCAACTGGAGCGCGCTGGCGACGCGAATCGGCGCGGGCGCGAACCCCGTGGCTAAAAAGCGAAAGCAGGAAAGACTGGCGCGTGAGGAAAGCGAGGCGGCGGGTACCGACAGTAATGGAAGGGACGCAGGGGAAGGTGCTGGTAAGCATCGGTGGAGGAGCGATGATGATGGCGTCAACAATCGAGTTGAGGAAACTCGGGTACCGAAAAAGAAACCCGCGCCCACCGGCCGGAACACCGCGCTTACGGATTTAATAGCCCTGGATTGCGAGATGGTGGGGGCTGGGGTTGACGGTCGGAAGAGTATACTGGCGCGCGTGTCAGTGGTCAACGAAGACGGCAACGTGGTGTTGGACACGTTCGTGTCGCCCACGGAGTACGTCGTGGATTACCGGACACAAGTTAGTGGAGTCCGGCCATCGGACTTGAAAGGCGCTCCCGGGTTTAAGGAGATCCAGCTCAAGATGGCCAACATCTTGAAAGGCCGAACCTTGATCGGCCACGCGTTGAAGAACGACCTGAAGTGCCTTTTCCTGGACCACCCGAAATCGAAAACGCGGGACACCGCTTTGTTTCGACCTTTAACAAGACCTTTGCGGGCGAACGAACGCGCGCAGGACAGCGGCATCGCGCGCGGTCGCGGATCGCGGTCGTTGAAAGAGCTCTGCGCGTCGCATCTCGGGCTGGAAATTCAGGGAGGAGAGCACAGCTCGGTGGACGACGCGCGAGCCGCGCTGCTGTTGTACAAGAAGTGCGAAGTCGCGTGGGAGAGGGAACTGCGGGTGGCGAACACGGGGGTGAAGGATTCGCAAAAAAAAAAGGATTCCGCGAAAAAACGGATGATGAAAAACAGCGACGACGCGTCCGGCTCCGATTCGGACGACGACATGGACGCCGGCCTGCCTGCAAAACAATCGAAAAAACACCACAACTCAGGCGGTGTGTCGAAACACCGCAAAGGTGTGCGAACCACCGATCCCTTCGCCGCGAGGGCGCCGCGAGTGGATTTGTTTCGAAGGTGATGAGGGGGGCGCGGTTTTTGATGTCGGATGCGATCGATTTCAGTTGCTTTTTTTGATGACAGGTGGTAACAGCAGTGGAGGGGTGAAAGGCTAGTCAGACAGTTGGTGGGGTTCCGCACCCCTGCGTTTTGGGGTAAACAGCCTCAAAAAAGGGGTAAACAACCTCTCAAAAAGGGGTAAATAGCCACTATTTTTGGGGTCGCAATTGCTTCATTCTGTTGTTCATGGCTCAACACAACCGCCGTACGTCTCATTCACGCCAGTTTTTTCGCATTTACTACCTCGGCGACCTACCCCTAGCGCTTTTCCAACTCGCCGCCTTGCCGATTTCGTCGTCACACCAGCGCCACGGCGCACGTCGCGCGCTGTCGCCATCCTCAACATCTTTTTGGCCCAAAACCTGCGCTTTTCTTGAAATGCATTTCTGAAAACTCCAGTCCTTCCCTTTTCTTTCGCAGTCTGACCTCGCGCTGTCGCGATGGGGGCTGAGACCGGCACCGCCTGCAAGGATGGCTTGCGCGGGTATTACCGCGCCAAGATCGAGGAGTTCGAGCTCGCGGTGCGAGACAAAACCAGCAACCTGCGAAGGCTCGAGGCGCAGAGAAACGAACTGAACACGAAAGGTACGCGACGAGTGCTGCAGGGTAGTTTCCCCTAGGATGAGATGACGTTTGTGTGTGGAACGGGTGTCTCAGATCTGAGGCTGAGGCGCGATCTCGTCACGCGTCACTCGCCGGGTCCGCACTGCTTTCACCCCAGAAGACGAGGTTTGTGTGTGCTGGGATGGGACAGCGCACGTGGACCACGCAAACCCAGTGCACCAAACGCGTATGTCACGCACACCCACGGCCCCACAGATCTCACGAAGCGAAGCGAAACGAGTCGTTTGTATTTTTGACTGACCTTTCTTTTTTTTCAATCCATCCAGTCCGCATGCTGCGCGAAGAGATCCAGCACCTCCAGGAACCCGGAAGCTACGTGGGCGAGGTGGTGAAGGTGATGGCCAAGACCAAGGTTCTTGTCAAGGTACACCCGGAGGGAAAGTACGTCGTGGATATTGGGAAGGACGTCGATTTGGCGAAACTTACGGTCGGCGCGAGGGTGGCGCTGAAAAACGTACGTGTTGGGACTTTCCCAAATCCTGACACACTGTTTACTGCCCCTGTTTGACGTCCACGGCCGTCATTAAAAGGAAGCGCACTACACACAGCACGAGTGCACTGTTCGGCCTGATTACGCCCGACTGTTCCGCTCGAATCCCGCCGACTGTTTACTCATACACGTCACGGTCTCGACTGACGCTTTTCGTTTCCAAAAACAGGATTCCTACGCCCTGCACCGAGTCCTACCCAGCCTAGTCGATCCGCTCGTTTCTTTAATGAAGGTGGAGAAAGTCCCGGACAGCACCTTCGACATGATCGGCGGGCTGGACCAGCAGGTCAAGGAAATCAAAGAAGTCGTGGAGCTGCCTATTAAACACCCCGAGCTTTTCGAAAGCCTGGGGATCGCGCAGCCGAAAGGGGTTATTTTGTACGGCCCTCCCGGAACCGGCAAAACGCTGCTCGCCAGAGCTGTGGCGCACCACACCGAGTGTTGCTTTATTCGCGTCTCCGGAAGCGAGCTGGTGCAGAAATACATCGGCGAAGGCGCGAAGATGGTGCGCGAGTTGTTTGTGATGGCGCGGGAAAACGCGCCCGCGATTCTTTTCATGGATGAGGTGGATTCAATAGGAAGCGCGCGGGGAAGCGGCGGAGGCGATTCCGAGGTCCAGCGCACGATGCTTGAGCTGCTTAACCAGCTTGACGGGTTCGAGTCAAGTAACCAAATCAAGGTCATCATGGCCACGAACAGGCTTGATATTCTGGACCCGGCTTTGTTGCGACCCGGGAGGATCGACCGCAAGATCGAGTTTCCCAACCCTACTGAAGATTCGCGCGCCGACATTTTGAAGATTCACTCGCGGAAAATGAACCTGGTGCGGGGCATTGATTTGAAGAAGATCGCGGCGAAGATGGGCGGCGCGTCCGGTGCGGAGTCGAAAGCCGTGTGCACCGAGGCGGGGATGTTCGCGTTGCGGGAACGCAGGGTACACGTCACGCAGGAGGATTTCGAGATGGCGGTTTCCAAAGTCATGACCAAGGACGCGGAGAAAAACGTCTCCGTCGCGAAACTGTTCACTTAATTAGGGCGATTTGTTGATGATTCGTGTGAGCATTTAGTGTGGTGGTGTGATGATTCATACGTACTGGCTGTGCAGAGGAACGTACACAGCGCGAAGTTTAATCGAACGTAAACCGTTTCCTTCCTCCTTTTCTATTTGTTAAAAACAGTTCATCCCGACGAAACTCTTTTCTCGTTGGTACGTACTCCTTTGCAAGAAACCTCCCTACAAGGCGCTCAAATACGCGTCCCACCCCGCGGCTCGGTATTCCTTGGCCGCCGCGAGCGGGTCGGCGGCTTTGTAAATCCCACGGCCCACGATGATCACGTCGCTGCCGCACTCCTTTATGACCAACGCCGGGGTGTTGTACTGTGATTGTGAGAGAAAAGTGTCAGTCCCGAGTCTACAGGTGTACTGTATGAGCAGACAGTGCACTTGTGCTGTGTGT
>TARA_B110000208_G_scaffold125304_1_pt1 | contig 31839 bp, 26 predicted proteins | sample TARA_B110000208 | Tara Oceans TARA_B110000208 (sample SAMEA4397426) | marine metagenome | biome: Polar Biome; feature: [SRF] surface water layer (ENVO:00010504); material: water (ENVO:00002006), including particulate matter (ENVO:01000060) such as... | depth 5 m
GACCTTGGCGTGTCCCTAAAACTTATCCTTAAATGCTATTTGACCCGGCCTGAAGAAAAGCTATCCGGTTGGATTGAAAAAAATCAGTACATCATATGTTTTTGCTGGACAATTTTTGACGTGACGAGCGCGGTGACAAAAAAGTCACTCTCATTATCCGTAGATATTGTGTGCCAGCTTAGCCGTCGGATGTCTCTAAAGATATTGCCATCAAATAATGTCATCAACTATGATTCAATGATTCTTAGCATTCCATATAAGCCTGAGCTCAGCATATCCTGAAGTACCCTCGCCCCCTGAATACGTCCAAACATATCGATGGCAACTAGCAGATCAACTTCTCTGTTAAAACCATCCTGAGCCCCGGCGGGAATGATAACCAGCATTACCTCACCTTAGGGTTTTGCCAAATAAGCTGTGCGGTCATGTCGAAGCCCCAGCAAATTTAACCTCACCCATTCTCCCTTACGTCACATAGCCAGACAGCCGAGCAACATGCGCTAAAAGATCATTATCGTAGTTCTTCATAAGGAATACATGAACTAAAGCATTGCGATCCAAATCTTTACGATTCTGCAAACTCTGAGACTGGCTGGAGCGCGATACGACTACAATTAGTTCAATAGTTAAAAATATAACAAGAGCGAGGGAATAGCGCGAAAAATAACAGAGGAAATCTGACTGTATTCAGCCGGTATAACGAAGTCAGACTAAATCAATTCGAACTGGACTAGCCGATGACCCTGATGGCGTAACCTTAAGCGGCAAGCGGTAGCGAGGAATGGTTAAAGTTTCCAGGGAACGGCTGTGAGGAAATGCTAAATAAAACTCGATGCAGATTCAATCAAAGTCACCAACGGCGAAGGATAAACACCCAAAAGAATTAACATAAAAAATAGCAACCCAATCACAAAATACGAGCTCAAGCTTTCGATGCCTGCTACTGGAAAATTGATTTTATCCTGCGTTCTCAACGGCTGAATGATTATGTACACAATGCGTAAGTAATAATACAAACCAATACCGCTACCTATGACCAGAGCCGCTAACAATACCCAAAGGGAGGATTCAACGCCGGCAAAGAAAATATAAAACTTCCCAATGAAACCAACCGTCAATGGAATCCCTGCTAATGACAACAGCATCGCAATAAGCATGGTTGCCAACCAAGGTGATCTCCAGAATAAGCCCTGATAGTCTGCCACTTGGTTAATCTCATGTTCACTGGAAGAAACTACTGACAAAATAGAGAATGCACCAAGAGACATAACAACATAGGCAACCAGATAAAAACTAATTGCCTCTACGCTTATACCACCGATGGTTACGTAACTGGCGACCACTGCAATCAACAGATATCCCATATGGGCTATAGAGGAATAAGCTAAGATTCGTTTGAGATTTTCTTGCAGTAAAGCCAACAAGTTACCAATGATTATCGAGGTAATGGCTATCAATGAAAAAGCAATCGGGATTGCTCCAAAAGACAGTGCTTCAGTACTAGCTAGAAACCTGAGTAACAGCACAGCCATTGCCATCTTTCCTACGGTAGCCAAATAGGCTGTCGCTGGCAGTGGCGACCCCTCATACACATCTGGCGTCCAAAGATGAAACGGTGCTAAAGATAGCTTGAAGGCCATTCCAGTTGAAACCAATAGAAGAGCTACAACCGTGTACCCCTCACTTAACCCGAACTCAGGATCAAGCGCGGCTAGACTGGTGAAGCTTAATGTACCTGTTTGCGCATAAATGAGGGCCATACCAAAAAGTATAAAACAGGAGGCGGCAGCAGATAGAATTAAATATTTTACCGAAGCCTCTAATGGATAATTTGCGGTGTCCTTGCTGTGCAGTGGATAAGCGATCATCCCGTATAAAGACATGCTTAAAGTTTCCAAGCCAAGCACGGTGCTCACAAAATGATTGCTGCTGACCATAACTATGGCGCCAACTGTAGCGAGGCCGATGAGCAGGTAAAATTCTTCCTTATTGTCGTCTAACTTGCAGAAATATGGAAAGCTAAAGACTGCGATAAACATCGATGCAACGCAGGAGATTACGGTAAAAAGCAAACTGTATTGATCAATAACTAACAGAGGGGTTACCTGTTGATCGGTCCAAGGGAGCATCAACATCGCCACGAAAGCCGCTAGCAGTAATCCCAATATTGTTAACGTCCCTGAAAGTATAAAGCTTCTTCTAATACCGATCGCTATCATTGTGATAACAACGGTTAAAGACACTATAAGCAGTGGAAGCAATGGCAATAAATCATCGAAACTAATCATTACAGCCCTGCTCCCGTGGTTAGGGTCGCGGCCATTGCTGCACTCTGGGTACTAGCCAGCAACGAAGCCAGAACCGGTTCTGCCAAATTTAGAAAAGGCTGGGGATATAATCCCATCCAGATCAATCCAAACATCATTAAAGCGAAATAAAACATTTCTCGCCGATCTAAGTCTCTCAGTTTTGAAACTTCAAACCGAGAATCACTATAGCCGCCTTGAAAGACCTTTTGAATAACCCACAAAGAATAAACCGAAGCCAATATCAAACCAAAGGCTGAGGCGACAGTGGCGTAAGTATTTACTTGAAAAGCACCTAATAAAACTAGAAATTCTCCAACAAAATTACCTAACCCTGGCATGCCTAAAGCAGCTATAGAGAAAAACATAGTGACAACTGCCATACGTGGGGCGTGAACCCAAAATCCACCCATTTCGTTCATATTCCTAGTATGAATTCGATGCTGCAATCCACCAGCCAACATGAATAAAGCTGCCGCACTCAAACCGTGAGCCAGCATAGTAATTATCGCCCCTTGCAAAGACTGTTCGTTCCAAGCATAAATTCCAAGAGTCACAAAGCCCATATGACTGACACTGGTATATGCAATTAGACGTTTAATATCTGACTGCGCAAACGCTACCTTGGCACAATAAAGAATACTAAAAGCGGCTAACCCCATCGCGAACGGTGCAAATTGAGTAGATGCTTCCGGAAACAAAGGGATCACAAACCGAATTAGACCGTAGGCACCTGTTTTCAGGAGAACTCCCGCAAGAATGACACTGCCGGCAGTAGGAGCCTGACTGTGCGCATCGGGAAGCCAGGCATGAAATGGCACCGAAGGTAACTTAGTGGCAAAACCGATAAAGAAGCCAAGCATAATCCAAAATTGAAGAGGGTTAGCAACAGAGACGTTAAGCAAATCTTGATAATTAAAACTCAATTCCCCAAATTCAATATAATGCAAATAGGCCATCATCACTATAGCGATAAGCATAAGCATGCCGCTCACTTGAGTGAAAATGAAAAACTTCATTGCCGCGTAACTTTTATTCTCATGCCCCCAAATCGCAATAATGAGGTACATTGGAATTAACATAACTTCCCAAAAAAAGAAAAACAAAAATAAATCTAGCGCTGTGAATACACCGATTACACCGGCTAAAGTCCACAGCAGATTAAAATAGAAAAACCCGGTTCGCTCGGTAATTTCAGCCCAAGCCGAACCGACCGCTATTAGTCCTAAAAAGGCGGTCAAGGCAATCATCAAAACACTGAGTCCGTCGGCTGCCAAATAAAAACTAATCCCGAAACGCGGAATCCAAGGTGCATCGATGGATGCCACCCAGCCGCCTTCGCCGGCATCATTAAGCAGTAATAAAACGACCACAGCTAGCTCGATAATAATGGCAATTAATGCAACAACTCTCGGATAATTTGCGTCAACGCTTTCGGAGGCCCAAGCAATGAGTCCGCCGACAAAAAGAATACTAATTAGCGATAAGAGAATCACAGGTAAACCCCTACTGCTAATACTGCTATTAACCCGGCCGCCATGCTAGTGAGATACCAGCCTATATAGCCTGTTTGAGTTCTAACAAGCAAACCATTGGCAAAGCGTGAAATAGTAATAACAGAGTTATATAGGGTATCGAAAAAGTCATTTCGGTTTACTCTGGACAACCACATAAATGGGCTTATCAACAGATGTTTATAGAAGGCGTCCATAGCCCAGCCGCTAAACCAAAATCTATGCAAAGTCTTGCTGAACTTATAAGACATTAGCTTTTCAACTGACAGTGCCCCGCTAACAAAGAAAAGATAGCTGACAGCAATTCCAAATAGGGGAACCGCAATCATGATCCCATGAATTAGAGCGCTCACGTGATGTTCTTCATGAGGCTGCCCATGGTTAAAAACTGATTCAACTGGAATTTGTATCCAGCCGCCTACCAAGGACAGCACCATCAAAATAAACAGCGGTGTTGCCATGGCAAATCCTGTTTTTTCTTTTTCATCATGATGTCCTTGGCTGGCACCAAAGAACACAACAAATACCAATCTAAAGCTATAAATTCCTGTGAGAAAAGCTCCAAAAACTCCTCCAGCCCACAGCCAAACACCTGAGCCACCTGCTGCATACGCCACCACTAAAATTTCGTCTTTACTGAAATACCCAGAGGTGAATGGGAATGCTGCTAAAGCGAGACTACCTACCATAAAGGAGGCAAAGGCGATTGGCAGCTGCTTACGTTTGCCGCCCATCTTAAAAATATCGTGCTCGTGATGCAGGCTATAAATAACCGTACCTGCTGCCAAAAATAAAAGCGCTTTAAAAAAGGCATGAGTCATTAAATGAAACACCGAAGCAGACCAAGCGCCTACCCCAAGACCCAAGAACATATAGCCAATCTGGCTAATTGTTGAATACGCAAGAATTCTTTTAATGTCATGCTGAGTCATTGCTGTAAAGCCAGCCATTAACAGAGTAGCTAAACCAACACAAGCAACCAGTAACTGTACAGAGGGAGCCAACTCGAACAGAATATGAGTCCTAGCTATTAAGTAGACCCCCGCTGTAACCATGGTAGCCGCGTGAATAAGCGCACTAATTGGCGTAGGTCCAGCCATTGCATCGGGCAACCATGCTTGCAATGGTAACTGCGCAGATTTTCCAACCGCCCCACCAAGTAGTAACAATGAACAAGCAACAGCCATTCCTGTTCCAATTTGCCACTCACTTTGCGCGGCTGTCATCAGATCTTGGATATTGAGAGTGCCTAATTCCCTAAACAAAAGAAAAAGGCCTATCGCCATTGAGGTATCTCCTACCCTGGTTACTACAAATGCTTTTCGTGCGGCGTAGCCGTTAGCAGGATTTTCATACCAAAAACCAATCAGCAAGTAACTACAAAGTCCCACACCTTCCCAACCCAGATAGAGAAGAACCAAATTGTCAGCTAAAACCAGCATCAGCATAGCCGCAACAAAAAGATTCATGTAGGAGAAAAAACGGCTGTAACTGGGGTCGTCAAACATAAAACCAGTAGAGTAAAGATGAATAAGGAAACCCACGCCGGTGATTATCAAAATCATAACCAGTGACAATCCATCTAAATAAAAAGTAAAACCGGGACTGAAAGATCCTACCGACATCCACACCCACGCTTGGTAGACGAAGACTTCTTCCTCCGAGTTCAGAAACTCAACGGCGATAAAAGCCGCAACTAAAAATGCGACGCCGATACTGCCCGCACCTAGAGCAGCAACAGCCCGCTTAGAAAGTGAGCCACCAGTGATTGCTAAGCTCAAAAAGCTTAGCAGTGGTAATGTTGGTAATAGCCAGATAAATTCTTGCACAGTCGATTCTTATCGCTCTCTAATTAGTATTATTATGATAAGGATTGTGTCAGCCTTTCATTTCACTCAGCACAGAAATATCTACTGTTTGAAACTTTCGATACATCTGAATGATTAGTCCCAAACCTACCGCCACTTCAGCCGCCGCTAAGGTCAAAATCATTAAAAACATAATCTGACCTTCCGCATGCCCCCAACGCGCAGCGGCAACTATAAAAGCAAGGCCGCTGGCATTGAGCATGATTTCCAAAGACATCAGCACAAACACAATGTTGCGCCTTGTTAGTACTCCAATCAGCCCTAGAACAAAAAGAATCCCGGCCAAAATCAAACCATGTTCTGTCGGTATCGTTTCCATTACAGTTTTCTCTGATTCACTTTCATCATTATTTCTTTGCCAGATGATAGGCCGATATTAGCCCCGCCAGCAAAAGAATAGAGGCCAGTTCCACTGCGAGTACGTAAGGTCCGAACAACAACGCACTCACCTCCAACACCCCTACGGTTTCTGGAGCCATATTCAGGTCATAGCTACTTAATACGCTGACTAATTGAAAAAGTAAGACTCCCGCTAGCAGGCATGGAAAAATCCAACCTTTCAAGCTTAACCATTGTTTTTCTTGGTCACGTGTATGTTGACCTAAATTCAACATCATAATAACAAAGAGAAACAACACCATTATTGCGCCTGCGTAGACAATTGCCTCAAGCACTGCTGCAAACGGCGATCCTAGAACATAAAAAATTACGGCCACCGACAACAGTGATAAAATAAGATAGATAAGCGCATGAACAATGTTGCTCTGCAAAATAACCGCTACAGTAGATATGACCGCGACAAAGGCAGCTAGATAAAATAGCAGGCTCACGGTAGTAAGCTCCTAACATTCACCGGTCCGGCTTCGTTCAGAGCCTCGCCTTTGTCTTTACCTTTTATAGATTTACCTGCAACCCGATAAAAATTGTAATCATGATATTTACCTGTGCCATTGATAAGCAGATCTTCTTTCTCCCAAACCATGTCCTGTCTTACATACTCGGCCATTTCAAAATCTGGTGTTAACTGAATCGCGTTCGTTGGGCAGGCCTCCTCACAAAAACCGCACATGATGCAACGTGAAAAATTGATTCGAAAAAACTCTGGATACCAACGTCCATCGTCATCTTCTGCTTTTTGCAATGCGATACAATCTACCGGGCAAGCGCAGGCGCATAAATTACAGGCCACACAGCGCTCTTCACCGTCTGGGTCACGGCTGAGTATTATCCGGCCCCTCCATCGAGGCGACATATAGGGAGCTTCTTCAGGGTATTGAACAGTATCGGCTTTAACAAAAGCGTGTTTGAAAACGAGCCACAACGTTTGAATCTGACTAGTCAGCGTGTCTTGTATTAACTTGAGCATAAAAAAATCCGTTGCTGATAGCTTTGCATAAAGCTGCTTAGATCTATTCTCAGATAAACCCAATGGGTTGGTAATAATGTTTGTAGAGTTTCTGGCATTTAAGTGCTCAATATAATTGCGCCGGTCACCAGTAGGTTAAGCAGCGACAGAGGCAACAAAAATAGCCAGCCGTAACTCATTAGCTGATCATAGCGGGGCCGTGGGATTGCGGCCCGCAGCAAAATAAAAAAGGCAATGAAGAGAGATGACTTGATAACAAACCAGATAATGGGAGGAAGAAATTCAGGTCCCATCCACCCTCCGAAAAAAAGTACGGTAATCAATGAAGAAATTAAGACTAGTCCAAGGTACTCACCTACAAAAAACATACCAAATTTCATACCCGAATATTCGGTGTGGTAGCCAGCGCAAATTTCCTGTTCGGCCTCAGGGATATCAAAGGGCAAGCGATGGCTCTCAGCAATACCTGCGATAAGAAAGATAATAAAGCCTACAAATTGGGGAATCACATACCAACCGTCCGCCTGAGCCAATACGATTTCCCGCAAATTAAAACTGCCACTTAATGCAACAACGCCAAGTAAAGAGACGCCCATGAATACTTCATAACTTATCATTTGCGCTGCAGCTCGCAGACTTCCTAACAAGGCATACTTATTATCCGAGGACAAACCTGCCAACATAACGCTGTAAGCTCCAATAGAAGCCATAGCGAGAACAAATAGTACGCCTATGTTGGAATCGATCACTCCGACACCCGGCGCGAATGGCACGACTGCAAAGCTTAGTAAAATAGCAACCATGATAATCGCTGGCGCCAAGACAAAACTGAATTTATCAGCAAAAGGAGGTACCCAATCTTCTTTAGTAAAAATCTTTATCATGTCGGCAACCACTTGCAACAAACCAAACGGCCCAACACGGTTTGGACCCAAGCGCTCTTGCCACAGGCTCAATAAGCGTCGCTCAACCCAAATTAGCATCGCCGCAACAATTATCACGGTTAAAAGAATCACACCGATGTTAAGCCCTGATCCAACTTCCCAATTCATAGGTTAATCATCCTCCCAATGGTCACTTAACTGTAGGCCATCTAAATTAGCCACAGCATGTTCAGTGCTACTTTTGCTGATCGTTTTGATTTCTGCGACATCAAACGGGTTAATTTCACCTGGCGCACAGTAAATCGCCGCGGTGCCGGGTTTTTGTTTGCTGCGAATAGTGACAATTGCAGTGGCAGAACTCTCCCCTAGGCGAACAGTATTCCCTTGTATCAAGCCTCGAGAATCAGCATCTTCTAAACTTAATCCGATATAGGAAGGTGTCATCCGTTCGACTATGGTCGCTGTTTTAGCACTTAGTTCATCGCTGCCAAATATCTGGTGTGCGAAGCAAATGGTCAGGTCGGATGACGAACTTTGAGCAGAGTTCGTTATTTCGTAATAGCTCTGCGGCGCGCTCGATTTCTCAAATACCTGTGACCCTAAATGTCCCTGTTTCAATTCCCCGTTCACTTCTTCTTGAAATTTGGAAATCGACTGATTGGAATTCCAGCTCGGAGCCCAGCTAGAGGCTAGGATGTTGGAATCTTTTGTCGAGGGAACCCCTTCCATAGAGAAAGACATTTTAGACTCTTCATCTACCGGCTGTTTGGGCTCATGGACATTAATGTTCGCCTTCATAGCTGTTCTTCCGCTATAGCGGTGTGACTGTCTAGGAACCTTAATCCCCGGAATAATATCGGGCACGGAAATAAGTTCTTTGAGGACCTTTAGTTCAGTTATTTCACTAGCGCACAGGGAAATCAGGTCATCCACATAGGCTACCTCTGCGCCCGTAAACCAGCGCCATGAAGGCAATGCGTCACTATGACAGCGATGTACTTGATAGCTTAACTGCGCCCTTCCTTCGAAATTTACATAGGTCGCTTCGTGCTCTGAAAACCCGGTGCTTGGTAAGACCAATGTAGCCCGAGCAGTGGTCGGCGTTGGCAAGTGATCCGCCACAACAACCGACTCAGCTATCTGAAGAGCAGAATCAACGCTCGCGGTGCTAGCCCGGCGATACAAATCGTTTTCAAGCACAACAACATTCTTAACTTCACCAGAACTCAGCAGCGCCAAGGCTTTGCCTAGACTGTTTTCAGAATTAACCATAAGACTTAGACCCACCGAGTTAACCTCTGGACTAAGTAAACATAGATCGGTGGTTTTTGATCTTTTTGCAGATAAGGCACGAGCAATATTAGCTGCCGCTTTTAGAGTATTTGGATCACCTGCTGTGCTGCCGGCGATGATTAGAGGTCTCTTAGCCTCGCTTAGCTCATTAACTATTTGACTAATTAAATCTCTTTCCTCTTTATTCGCATGACTACTGCCCTCACTAGAGCCTTGAGCCTCGCTAGAAATTTCATTGGCGATACATTGAGCCATTGCTATAAGGCCACTTATTGAATCTACAATACTGTGAGCCGTCACATCCTCAAGTCTTGTCGCATAAGGGGTCATCACTGTCAGGGGGCTTAGCTCACGCTGAGCAAGTTCGCGCACTGCTGCATCTTGCCACTGCGGGATCTGATTCGCTGCTGCTAATTCTTGCGCTCGTTGACGTACTGATTGACGAAGCGCTAATGCAATCCGCGGAGCCACATTAGTAACATCTTCCCCAAGAATCAGAATCGCATCGGCCTGTTCGATTTCCCTAATACTTGGGTTATGAAAAAGGTCATCAGTCATAAGGTTATTGATCAGCTGCATTGACTCATGCTCAAGATCTGAATAACCCGCGAAAAAGTTTTCTTGTCCAACTAAACTACGCAAAGCAAAATTAGATTCGTTACTGGCTCTTGGCGAACCAATGCCGAGCAAGCTAGTCTTCTTAAGGTTTGCTACAGCCGCTTTCGCATCGCCTGTATCAACTCCTTCAATCCATTCACTACCGTCTCTATTTCGTCTAAAAGCTGCTGTAATTCTGTTCTTGCTATTAACGAAATCAAAACCAAACCTGCCTCTATCACAGAGAAAATAGCCATTTACTTCACTATTGTAGCGATTCACAATTCGTCGCAATTCACCATATCGCTCGCCGGGTGAGGTGTTACAACCAGCTGCGCAGCCCGCACAAACGCTTGGCGCTACTTGTAAGTCCCACTTCCTGCTATAACGTTTACTGAATGCCTTGTCAGTGAATACCCCTGTTGGGCAAACCTCAATTAAGTTGCCACTAAACTCGTTCTCTAACACGCCATCATCCTGCCTCCCAAAATAGACGTGATGATGTGAGGCCTGTGCAGAAAGGTCTGTGCCCCCAGCATAATCATCGTAATAGCGAACACAGCGATAACAAGTTATACAGCGATTCATTTCATGATTAATAAAAGGCCCTAAATATTGATTGCGATGCGTCACCTTCTTTTTATCGTAACGACGATAATTATGCCCAGACATCTGAGTCATATCTTGAAGATGGCATTCGCCGCCTTCCTCACACACAGGACAGTCATGAGGATGGCTTATCATCAAGCTCTCGATCACCTGTTCACGCATTTTTTTTGCCTGCGCGTCTTCGATCGAAATGATGGCCCCATCCGTTGCAGGAGTCATACATGCCATCACTATCATACCGTTCTCGTCGCTCTCATCCCGGTACTGTTTGACCGCGCATTGACGGCATGCTCCTACCGAACCCATACATGGATGCCAGCAAAAGTAAGGCAAGTCTAACCCTTGAGAAAGGCTCTCTTGCAAAAGATTGTTACTGGGATTCACTTCATAGGTGACTCCATCTATAACAATTTTAGCCATCTAAAACTCCACCATAATTTTTATCAATGTTTATAAGGACAACGCTGTTCAGTAATATGTTTCTCAAAATCTTCGGCAAAGTATTTCAAACCACTGCCTAACGGAGCAGTTGCTCCGGGTGCCAAAGCACAAAATGTTCTTCCAGGCCCAAGATATTCAATATGATCGTGTAAAATTTGCAGGTCTTTTTCATTTCCAGTTCCTGCTTCAAATCCTCTAAAAATCTCATCTACCCAAGGCAAGCCATCGCGACATGGCGTACAAAAACCGCAGGACTCATGAGCAAAGAAAGTCATAAGATTTCCAACCATGCCAACGGGGCAGGTTTGATCATCTAAAACAATCATCGTTCCGGTGGCTAATCGACTGCCTGCTTTCCCTATCTCATCGTAGTCCAAATTCAGATCCAAGTGCCGCGGCAGCATAAAATCAGTTGAGCCGCCCCCAGGTAAAAAAGCGCGCAGTTCCAATCCATCGCGCATTCCACCCGCGTGACCCTCCAAAAGTTCACGAACCGGTGTACCTAACGGCAACTCCCAGCAGCCTGGATTTTTGACTTTGCCGCTGACACCAAACATTTTAGTGCCATGATCTACACCCCTAGAAAGTCCCTGATACCAATCAACTCCGTAAGCTAAAATACCGGGCAAATTACAGAGTGTTTCTACGTTGTTCACTATCGTAGGCTTACCCCAAAGACCGCTTACCTGCGGAAATGGCGGCTTTGCCCTAGGGTTTGCCCTTTTGCCTTCCAGCGCATTAAGTAGTGCAGTTTCTTCACCACAGATATAGCGACCGGCACTAGTATGCAAAACAATATCCAGATCGAATCCGGTTCCCAAAATGTTCTTGCCTAAATAGCCTCGCTGGTAAGCTTCTTTAACGGCTTTTTTTAGCACATTTTCAGCGTCTATATACTCTCCTCGAAGAAAGATATAAGCCATGTTTGCTTGAATCGTGTAAGCAGCAACTAACATCCCATCGATAAGTAAATGGGGGTCGCCTTCCATTAAAAGTCGATCTTTGAATGTACCGGGTTCCATTTCATCTGCATTAACCACCAAATACTTCTGCGCTGGAGATCCATCTCCTCTCGGCACGAAACTCCACTTCAATCCGGTTGGGAATCCAGCGCCACCGCGGCCTTTGAGACCCGATTTTTTCACTATATTCAACACATCGTCAGGACTTAATCCTTTGGCGATTGCGTGCATGCTCTGATAACCGTCCGCTGCTTCATAGCCAGCAATATCAAGAGGTCCTCGATTGAGGTCAATGTTTCGTGTTAGAGGCCTGTCAGTCACTGTGCGTCCTTATGCTGCGTCTTACCCATTAGTCTGTTGCGACGATTTAGCTGTGTATTTTTTGTGCTCAGTTTAGACATCAGCTCTAGTCTTTGATTGAATTCTAGCTTCTACAACTATCTCATCTATTGTGTCTCTGGTGAGTTTACGCTGCATTTTTTCACCTACCATCATTACCGGTGCTTTATCGCAATCACCGAGACAGGGAACTGGAATCAGCGTGAACTCGCCATCTTCAGTCGTCTGACCAAAATCGATACCTAAGGTGTCAATAATATGCTGCCTTAAATCGTCACAACCCATTATCCAACAGGTCACACTGTTGCAAAAAAGAATCACATTTCGACCGACCGGTTGGCGATAAACCAAATTGAAAAATGTCGCAACACCTTCTAAATCACTGGCTGGTAAATCTAGATACTTTGCTATTCCTAGCAGGCTTTCATCAGACACCCAACCTTGATGTTTCTGTACTATTTTAAGCGCTTCTAAACCCACCGCTTGCTTATCAGGGTATAAAGACATCTCATGTTCTATCTCAGCAATTTCAGCAGCGTTAAGCTCGCGCGCACGGGTTGAAGTAGTTGCTATCATTGAAGAATCTGAAGACATTTGCACACTCATCGATCAACATCCGCCATAACAAAATCAATGCTCGCTATAATGGCAATTAGATCGGCCACCATGAACCCCCTACTAATCTCTGGAATCATTTGAAGATGAGGAAAGGAAGGTGTTCTAATTCGAGTTCGATAAGAGTTTGTACTTCCATCACTTACCAAATAATAACTATTGATTCCCTTTGTAGCCTCAATCGCAACAGTCACTTCATTTGGCGGAATTACTGGCCCCCAACTTACACTCAAGAAATGATTAATGAGGGTTTCGATATCTTGCAAACTATTCTCTTTCCTCGGCGGAGTCGTTAGAGGATGGTCCGATTTGTAATGGCCAGATGGCATATTGTCGAGACATTGCTTAATAATCCGCAGACTTTGTCGCATTTCCTCAACACGAACAGCACATCGATCATAGGCATCACCGTTGGCAGCTATAGGCACATCAAACTCAAAGTTTTCATAACCACTGTAAGGTCTTTGCTTACGAAAATCCCACTCGAATCCAGTTGCACGAAGCCCAGCGCCGGTAACTCCCCAGTTAAACGCTTCTTCTGTGTTGTACATACCTACACCCTGAGTTCGACGTTTTATGATGCCGTTGTTCATGACCATGCTGTCGTATTCTTTTAAACGGTCCGGCATGAAATCTAGAAGTTCTGCAATTTTCTTTTCCCAGCCCTGCGGAAGGTCTTGGGCGACTCCCCCAATTCGAAACCAGCCTGGATGCATGCGAGCACCGCAGATGGACTCAATGATATTAAAAATCCGTTCGCGCTCTACGAACATATAAAATATTGGTGACAACTGACCTATATCTTGAGCAAATGTTCCATAAAATAGAAGATGACTGCAGATGCGAAACATCTCCGACAGCATGACCCGAATTACCTGAACTCTTGGAGGAACGACGATACCGGCCATTTTTTCTACTGCCATAACATAAGGCAGATTGTTCATCACACCACCGAGATAATCGATGCGATCTGTATAAGGAATAAACGTGTGCCAGGACTGCCTCTCACCCATTTTTTCGGCGCCACGATGGTGATAGCCGATATCCGGCACTGCATCGACTAGAATCTCACCGTCTAGCTGCAAAGCAATTCGAAAGGCACCATGGACACTAGGGTGATTCGGGCCAAGATTTAGAAACATAAACTCAGAATTTTCTGACTTCCGCTTCATACCCCATTCTTCTGGCTTAAACTTTAGCGCCTCCTGCTCATAGGCCAAAGTTTCATCATTTAACGAAAATGGTTCCATTTCCGTAGCTCGCGCCGGATGCTCCTTTCGCAGCGCATGACCTTTCCAAGTTGGAGGCAAAATCAACCGGATTAAATTAGGGTGGCCTTCAAACTGAATTCCAAACATATCCCACGTCTCTCGCTCATACCAATTCGCGTTAGGCCAAATATCAATAATCGTTGGAATAAGAAGATCACTATCTTGCAGAGGAACTTTAATACGAACATCACAATTACCACTAAAAGACATCAAGTGATAAACAACTGTAAATTCACTGGCCGGTTGGCCTTGTCGATTAGACCGCAGACGCTCATCTATCGCGGTTAGATCAAACAACATTTCAAAACGTGGAGAGGTGTCATCGTGTAAAGCATTGAGAAGAGATTTAACGTTCTCACGCCCAACCCAAACGGTAGGGAGTCCATCGCAAGTTGTTTGCTCTGCTAGAATCTTCCCAGCAAAACCACGCCGAATTTGATCAAGCAAATTTTCGCTTTGGGATTTATCTACTGTGTTTCTTGCCGTTTCTAACATTTTTATTTTTCTTTATTTAGTTTGAATAAATAATGATTTTTCTTTAATTCAAACTTGCTCAAACATCATCCGGGGATCGCAATTCGGTAGCGCTAATACGCTCACTATGCTTAACCTCCCGTTGAATTGGTTTAGCTTCTTTTTGAATTATGCCTTGATCGTTGATGACCCAACTTAACGGCCTTCGTTCTCGGCCAATGTTTTCCTGCAGCAAAATAAGTCCTTCTAACAATGCTTCTGGGCGAGGTGGACAGCCTGAAACATAAACATCTACTGGCAAAAATTTATCAACACCCTGCACAACTGAATAGATGTCGTACATGCCTCCAGAATTAGCACAGGAGCCCATTGAGATAACCCACTTAGGCTCAAGCAATTGTTCATGAAGTAACTTAACCACAGGCGCCATCTTACGAAATACCGTTCCAGCAATAACGATCATGTCCGCTTGTCTAGGGGTTCCCCGAATCACCTCAGCACCAAAGCGTGCCAAATCATGACGAGAAGTAAATGCTGTTGCCATCTCTACGTAACAACAAGAGAGACCAAAATTGAACGGCCAAATTGAGTTTTTTCGACCCCAAGCGATCATATCTTCAAGATTAACCATCATCACATTACGGCGAATAAACTCTTCGTAAGAGCTTCCTCCCGGTTGTACTGATGATGCGTCATCGGTTGATTGCAACTCCCACGTCATAGGGTAAATTCCTTTCTATTGGTAACGCCACCGGGGCCCACCATTGTCTTAAGCTCTCTTTTCTGCGTTTGCGTCCGCCAGTCTAGCGCGCCAATTCGCCAAAGATAGAAAAGCGCGGCAAGCAGAATTCCAATAAAAATTGTTATTTCTATAAAACCAGGCCAGCCTGCTTGCTTCACAGCAACCGCCCATGAAAAAAGAAATACGACCTCGAGGTCAAAAATAATAAAGAGAATAGCAGAGAGGTAAAAATGGACGGAAATCCGAAATTGAGCGCTGCCAACGGATACGATTCCTGATTCAAAGGGTATGTCTTTGTAGGGCCGAGAGATTCGCTGTCCCAAAAAATAAGACAGGCCTAACATGGTCGCTACCACGGCTAGCACCAATGCCACATAGAACAAGAACGGACGTAGGTCGTTCAAGAATTCGCTTGTTACTTCCAAGTCTTCAACTCCATCTTCAAACTTTCACATGGTTCCGTGAACGTAAAAAAACCAATTTCTAGAAAAGTGACGGTTACTAAGCCGAAAACAGCTTAACTCACGCTCACACTTATCCAAATTTCTAAAATTTGGGCTAGCTCGTCTTATTTTGCCTTTTAAACCCTAATACTCACCCTTTGCTGTGAAGCGAAAGAGTGTACAACCGAGCACGCACGGCCTAATGACAGACCTTGAGCTAGTGCTAAAGTTTGATCGGATCGAAAGTCTTGTAGCGAGAGAGAAAATTGGAGAATTAGCCTAAAAATACGTCGCACTAGAGGCATTGGTCTTTGAGCCAATGAAATTTTGAAAATGAAGCGAAGTTTTTTGACACTACCCATGACGCATAATCACTCTGCAATGGGAGCCCTTTAAACTGGCAATTTTTGCAATGTTTGAAATACACTGCAAGAAGCAAATTGTTGGTCAGATTAGAGACTACGGCTCTTATTTCTGGCACAAAAGTTCTGTACCAACTTTTATTTATTCTGATCTTACAACTGTCTAGATATTAACACCAAAGGTGTTTTGCTATTGATGCTTGATAGTTACATGGATAGATCGAGAATGGCAAGTAGTTTGTGGCTAAAAACCAAACCGTCTCTATAACATTAGAAACGTTATCCATCTAACGATCAGACTGGACGCCCTTCCAGTTTTCGTAATATTCTAAGCTAACCATATGGTTAAGCTCTTCAAACTCTTCGTTCTTTTGCTGAAGGTTAGCCTTCATTACATCACCAACCGATAGCAAGCCTATATACTCACCGTCTTCTTCAATTAGAAGGTGGCGGATTCGGCGACCAAGAAATTTGTCATACAACTGAAAAGCTTGCTCATCAACGTTTGCAGAAATTAAATTGACGCTCATATTATTGCTGAGTTTGGCAGTTTTGGGATTAAAACCATCTTCAAGGGCTCTAAACATAAGATCTCGCTCAGTCCAAATACCTACGATTTTTTCGTCATCAACAATCACGATGGCACCAACTTTATTTTGAGTCATTACAGTAAGGGCTTGATGGATTGTGGCATCAGAGGTGACTGTTACCAAGTGGCCACCTTTTTCTTTGAGAATATCTTTGGCAGTTTTTATCATTTTTTTCTCCGCTACAACCCGCGATGTAGTTGACCAAAAGTGGTCTTTCTAGGATAACCGGATACCTAGACTTAAACCTAACCTCGATTTTGATGTTTGGCAAGGATCAATCATCACAAAATGCATGCCATAAATAGCGAGATCAGCTGTGGAGATTTAGCAACGCAACCCTAAAAAACTCGATTCAGACCGTCCAGCGCTGCCGTTCGATAGGCTTCAGCCATCGTTGGATAATTGAAAGTGGTGGTCAGAAAATACCTCATTGTATTAGCCGCTCCGGGCTGAAGCATTATGGCCTGGCCAATATGAACAATCTCCGACGCTTGGTCTCCAAAGCAATGGATTCCAAGAATCTCTAAAGTTTCAAAATGAAAAATTAGTTTTAGCATGCCAACCTGTTCGCCGGTTATCTGAGCGCGCGCCGTATTTTTAAAAAATGCCTTTCCCACTTCATAGGGTATTTTAGACTCGGTTAATTCTGCCTCGGTTTTGCCGAATGTACTAATTTCAGGAATTGTATAAATACCTGTCGCCACCTGCTTTACAGGATGGCATTCCTCGGGCGCAAAAATAGCATTGCAGGCGGCACGCCCCTGATCGTACGCTGCACCGGCTAATGCAGGCCAACCAATGACGTCACCAGCGGCATAAATGTTGTCAACACTGGTTTGGTATAAATCGTTGACGGGAATTTGGCCGCGACTGTTAGTCTCTAAGCCTAAACCTTTCAGGCCGAGGTCTTCGGTATTGCCAGCGCGTCCGTTTGCCCACAGCACAATATCACTTTTTATTTTCTTACCCGACTGTAAATAGGTAACGATACTGTCGTCCCGGTATTCTATTTCTGAGAACTCCTCTCCGTGCCGACTCCTTACGCCTACATTACGCAAGTGGTAGCTCAGGGCATCACTAATTTCTGTGTCTAAGAAGTTCAGTAGCGAGGAGGATGGGTTAATCAGCTCAACCTTGGCCCCGAGCCCGCCAAAAATTGATGCGTATTCACAACCTATGACACCTGCCCCGATGACAGTAACTTTCCTTGGAGAATGATCAAGGGTAAGTATGGTGTCACTATCAAACATTCGCGGATGATCAAAATTTACCACTGGCGGTCTATAGGGTCTTGAACCTGTCGCGATGATAAAATTATCGGCAGACAGTTTTTTCCGCTTGCCCTGTAATTTGATCGTACTCCCATCGACAAAACTGGCTTTACCGGTAAAAACAGGGATTGTGTTACGCTCATAAAAATCGGATCGCATCCGTACTTGCTCATAAACAACTCGATCTGCATGAGTCATTATCTGTTGAAAACTAAGCTTTCTGGTATCGCCAAAATCGCGAAACATAGGATTCGTGTTAAATGCCATTATCTGCTTAACTGAATGACGTAGTGCCTTGGAAGGTATTGTCGCCCAGTGTGTACAAGCACCACCTACTTGCGGGTAATCTGAAACAACTGCTACTGTGCGGCCTTTCTTGCGGGCGTTCATTGCTGCGGCTTCACCGGCAGGGCCACTACCAATGACAATTAAATCAAAATGATCTTTTTCCATCATCAATAAATCCTAGAATTAGTTTGAAAATGTTTCTCGGGGTTTAAATCCTGCCAGTTCGATATGCGCAGTTAGACATACACACACAAACCTAAACATTTAGACCTTAAGGCTTAGTTCTTCGCATTTTGAAACGCTACCACCACAAAGTTCACACTCGTCCAAACCGCTTAAATTATTAAGCCCGCCGCAAGAGCCCTGTACGGGTTTTCTACCCATAATCACGCCTACCGACATCATCAATACAACCAGAGCTATCAGCAAAAAGCTTATCACTAGTACCATCATCACTTAATCCTCCATATATGTTGCAAATTCATCACTTGCGTAATCAAGAAACCCATCGCCAGCGTTCTTGTAAATGAAATAAACCGCTTGGCCCATAGAACCTGCTAACGCGCGAGCGTCTTCAAGCCCCATTACCATGAACGCAGTAGCTAGTGCATCCGCTGTGGCAGCTGACTCATCGATGACGTAGGCCGCAGCAAGAGAGTGGTCTATAGGGTAACCTGTGCGAGGGTCTATTTCATGGGAGTAGCGAACCCCATCACTTTCAAAATAATTCCTATAATCACCAGAACCTGCCACCGCTATGGTCTCACCTCGACTAAAAAAAACTTGATAAACCTGCGAAGCACTATCCATTGGCGCCTCTATTGCCGGCACCCAGCTTAAACCACCGGGCTTAAGTCCTTTTATTTTTAGCTCACCACCTATTTCTAAAAAATAGCTTTCAACACCGAGATCATCAAAATAGCGTGCTAATTGGTCTACGCCATAGCCCTTAGCGATTGCGCTCAAATCGATAAATAAACTCCGCCGCTTAGTGATTTTAGAGCCATCTTTGTCAATAACGACATTCTCAAAGCCTATTTGGTTTCTTGTCGCCTGAATCTCAGCGTCAGGGGGAACCGCGTCGGCCGGGTTTATTTTCGGCCCGAACCCCCACAGATTGACCAGTGGCCCGATTGTTACATCAAAAGCACCACCTGTTAATCTGGAAATTTCTATAGCTAACGATAGCACCTCTAGCAAATGTGTGGACGCTTCAAAAGGAGTATTCACCGGATGGCGGTTTAAACGGGAGAGTTCGGAGGCGTCTGCGTAGGTAGAGAAAATACCTTTGTCCATTTCGGTCAGCAGTGCGCTAACGTCTAGGCTAATTTGCTGCTCGCTTTTCCCTCTGGGCACATCTGCTAGTTGAATGCGATAGCTGGTCCCCATCGTTAAACCAGAAAGCTGTCTGATCGAACTAGGGGGCGGCGATGGCCCCCAAAAAACGTAAAGAACTAGCAGTGCTGTCAGGAACGCGAGGGGATATGCTGCTCTGCGCAGCCTATGGCTCATGAAAACTCGTCAAGCGCTATGTTATCGTCCTCCACACCAAGGTCTTTTAGCATTTTGACTACCGCAGCATTCATCATTGGTGGACCGCACATGTAGTATTCGCAGTCTTCAGGGGCAGGATGATCCTTTAAATAATTCTCAAGAACCACATTATGAATAAAGCCTGTCATTCCATCCCAGTTATCTTCAGGCTGAGGATCTGACAGTGCTATATGCCAATCAAAATTATCATTTTCCTTGGCCAACTCGTTGTAATCATCTTCGTAAAACATTTCGCGCATGCTTCTAGCCCCGTACCAGAAGCTAATCTTGCGGTCGCTATGAAGCCTACGTAGCTGATCAAAAAGGTGTGAGCGCATCGGCGCCATGCCAGCACCTCCGCCGATAAATACCATTTCGCTCTTAGTTTCTTTAGCAAAAAACTCGCCGTAAGGACCAAACACTTTTACTTTGTCACCTGGCTTTAAGCCAAACACGTAAGATGACATCTTACCCGCTGGCAAGTCGGTTCTTGGTGGTGGTGTCGCAATCCTGATGTTGAATTTGATTACCCCTTTCTCATCAGGGTAATTAGCCATCGAATACGCTCTAATCGTTGTTTCAGGCACTTTAGATACAACATCAAATAACCCAAAATGCTCCCAATCGCCGCGATATTTTTCCCCTATAACAAAGTCTTTATAACGAGCTTCATGTGGCGGTACTTCTAACTGCACATAGCCACCGGCGCGAAAATTTACACTCTCACCTTCAGGAATAGCGAGCACAAGCTCTTTGATAAAGGTAGCCACGTTATCATTTGAAATCACAGTGCATTCCCACTGCTTCACACCAAAGAATTCAGGCGCAACTTCAATTTTCATATCTTGCTTTACGGCAACTTGGCAAGACAGTCGCCAATTGCTACGGGCTTCGCCACGAGTAAAATGGCCTTCCTCGGTGGGCAACATAGACCCACCACCGTCCAAAATCTGGCACTTACATTGAGCGCAAGTTCCGCCGCCACCACAGGCAGACGAAAGGTAAATCCCAGCGTCTGCTAGGGTGTTCAGCAACTTCCCACCAGCGGGGACCACTATGGTTTTTTCTGGATCACCGTTGATTTCAATAGAGATATCGCCACTGCTCACCAAAAAAGATCGAGCAGCTAAAATAATACCTACCAACAACATTACAACTACTGTAAATAAAGCAACGCCACCAACTATGGCTGTAAAATCGATCATAATTTCAACCTACTACAAAGACACACCGGCAAGTGACATAAAACCTAAGGACATCAGACCAACAGTAATAAAGGTTATGCCAAGACCTCTTAGACCATCTGGAACATCGCTGTATTTCAACTTCTCCCTGATACCCGCTAGAGCGACAATCGCTAAGGCCCAGCCAAACCCTGACCCAAGTCCAAATGCAACGCTCTCTGGAAACGAATAATCTCGCTCAACCATAAGCAACGAACTGCCTAAAATTGCGCAGTTAACAGTAATAAGGGGCAGAAAAACCCCTAGGGCGTTGTATAAAGCAGGAACAAATTTGTCCAAAAACATTTCCAAAATTTGAACCATTGCTGCAATAACGCCGATGTAACAAAGGAAGCCCAAAAAGTCCAAAGAGACCTCAGGTAGTCCTACCCATGCAAGCGCGCCTTCCCTCAGCAACCCATTAAAAATAAGGTTGTTAACAGGCACGGTGATGGCCTGAACCACAACTACCGCTACACCTAAACCGATAGCCGTTTCAACTTTCTTAGAAACAGCCAAAAACGTACACATACCCAAGAACATCTGTAAGGCCATGTTCTCGATAAAAACCGCTTTGACAAAAAGACTAATTAATTGCTCCATCAGAATGCACCCTCTTCCTGATGATGGGGCGCCATTCGAAACTCTTCAGCCTCAACTTGCTCAGTTTTCGCACTGCGTAAACCCCAGATTAGAAAACCAATAATAAAAAATGCGCTGGGAGAAAGGAGCATAAGTCCATTGCCCTGATACCAACCTCCATTACCAACCAACGGCAAGATTTCAAATCCTAGCAAGCTGCCAGATCCGAAAAATTCTCGAACAACTGCAACCGCGATTAGCACTAAGCTATAACCTAGTCCGTTGCCTATCCCATCAAGAAAACTTATCCCCGGTGGATTTTTCATAGCAAAGGCTTCTGCCCTACCCATGACAATACAATTAGTAATAATCAGGCCCACAAATACGCTTAAATTTTTACTTATCTCATAAGCATAGGCCTGCAAAAATTGATCGACCGCAATAACCAGTGAGGCAATGATAGTCATCTGTATAATGATACGAATACTTGAAGGCATGTGGTTTCGAATCATTGATATAAATAAGTTTGAGAATGCTGTGACAGAAGTCAGTGCGACACACATAACCAGAGTCACGCTCAACTGAGTTGTCACCGCAAGAGCTGAACATACGCCCAATATTTGCAGTGCAATTGGATTATTCTCAAATAAAGGAGTTAAGATTACTTCTTTAGCCGTTGCCATTTACTTTTCCTAGTATTTCTTTTCACTCGAGCCACAAAGTGGCACGTTTAAGATGAAAATTAATCACTTTTGTTAATGTTCTTAAGCATTCTTAAAATCATCAACATTTATAGAATATTGGTCTAAGGACCCACAACAGACTTGAGTACAGGACCAAAGCCATCGTCCCCAAGCCAATACTTGACCATATCATCGACACCGCGACTGGTGAGAGTAGCACCGGAAAGGCCATCGATTTCATAGTCACCGGTGCCTGCTCCCTTGACTACTGAAAGCCCTACTGAGCCGTCGTCAGCATAAACTTTTTTTCCAGGCCAAAGCGCCGTCCAGCGCGGATTTCGAACCTCTGCACCAAGCCCTGGCGTCTCTTTTAATTCATAGTACGCTAGACCTTTAACCGTGTTCGCATCTCCTTCGAGAGCGAGATAACCATAGAGGATTCCCCACAGCCCATAGCCAGAAATTGGCAAAACAATGGTTTCTAATCCTGAATCATCTTCAACAAAATAAATTGTCTGATATAGCGCGCGCCTTTTTACATTAGCTTGATCTTGCTCAGAACTGATTGCCTCTGATAGCTCAGGGTCATTCATTATTAAACGTTGATCGTAGCTGCCAGCGTCCAAACCTAGGTTTTCTAGTTCGGCTTCACTTAGTAATTCTCCGCTGTTTATATCGACTACTCGCGTTGTGAATTGTGCGAATAAAGAATCTACGTCACCATCGGAGTTGACCGCAGAATCGTAGAGTCCTGCGGCAGCTAGAATGTTTTTATTTCTATCAAGGATGCGATTTGCATCTTGCCGAGGCTTCAGAACAACGGCTGTTCCCGACACAATAATGGAGCAAACCACGCACAAACAAAATGCGACAATTAAAGTACTTTTGATCGAATTTTTAGAGGACACCGCGAGCTCTCCTCCTACTTACGTTGGCTTTAACCACGTAGTAATCAATGGTAGGTGCAAAAAGGTTAGCAAATAAAATGGCAAGCATTACTCCTTCAGGATAGGCCGGATTCACTACTCGAATCAGCACCGTCATAAATCCGATAAGCCCTCCAAAAATAAACTTGCCGGTATTGGTCATCGACGAGGAGACCGGATCCGTCGCCATGAACACCATGCCGAAGGCAAATCCTCCCAGAACAAAATGCCAATACCAAGGTGTCGCAAATGCGGGGTTAGTATCAGAGCCTATGGCGTTGAATAAAACCGCGGTAGCAACCATACCTAAAAAGACACCTAGCATAATTCGCCAAGATGCAATCCGGGTAAAAAGTAGAAGACAACCTCCAAGCAGTATTGCGATTGTGGATGTTTCTCCGATCGAGCCTTGCATCTGACCGAAAAATGCATTCATCCACGTCAACTCTAACCCAGTGTTGGCAGCCATTGCCGGAAGACCTTCTGCTGCAATCTGGCCCAATGCGGTCGCCCCGCTATAGCCATCGACTGCTGTCCATACTGAATCGCCGGAAATCTGAGGTGCGTAAGCAAAATACAGAAAGGCACGGCCGGTGAGCGCTGGATTTAAAAAGTTTTTACCAGTACCACCAAAAACTTCCTTGCCAACAACTATCCCGAACGTAATACCCAGCGCTGCCTGCCATAAAGGAATATCTGGCGGGACAATTAAAGTAAACAGTATAGAAGTTACGAAGAAGCCTTCGTTAATCTCATGACCGCGCTTGGTGGCGAAGAGGACTTCCCAAAACCCACCTACGGCAAAGACAACCACGTAAATGGGAATATAATGAACTGCACCATACACAACGTTATCCCAAAGGCTCGCAGGATTATGCCCAGCAAACAGACTGATGATTCCTTCATGCCAATCACCACTGCCCTGGAGACCCATGGCGTCTATAGCCATATTGGCCTGAAAACCCACATTATATATCCCGTAAAACATAGGGAAAAATGCGGCGATCCAGACCGTAATCATCACCCGTTTCAAATCTATGCCGTCGCGCACATGAGGCTCAGCTATCGTGACTTTACCCGGGCTGTAAAAAATTGTATCTACAGCTTCGAATAAGGCATACCACGTCTCATATTTTCCGCCGGGTTTGAAATGCGGCTCTAAGTCGTCAAGAACTCTGCGTAAGCCCAATACTATCCTTCCTTCTCAATTCGAGTGAGGTTGTCCCGAAGAATCGGTCCATATTCATATTTACCAGGGCATACATAGCTGCATAGCGCCAAGTCTTCCTCGTCTAACTCTAGGGCACCAAGATTGGTGGCGGTTTCAATATCGCCAACAATAAGTGCTCTTAAAAGCTGCGTGGGTAAAATATCCAAAGGCATTATCTTTTCGTAAGCTCCAATCGGCACCATTGCCCTCTCACTGCCTTGAATACTAGTAGACAAGGCAAATTTCCGACCTTTAAAGAACTGAGAAATGTAAATGCCCGTGGCCGAATGTCGATTCGCACCGAGAGACAGATAACCTAGCACCGGACGTTCGCGCCCTTCGCGCAGTGCAGTTACCTGCAAATGATAGCGGCCGAGGAATGCTTCCACCCCTTCCACTTTGCGCCCACCAAGAACACTGCCGGAAACAACCCTGGTTTCGTTACCCAAGAGCTCCCCGGCCATTAATTCGTCAAGGCTGGCACCTACTCGAGTTTTAACCAATCGAGGTTCAACCACCTGAGGGCCCGCAATTGAAATTATTCGGTCGGTGCTTAATTTTCCTGAAATGAACAGCTTGCCAATCGCAATAACGTCTTGGTAATTAACTGTCCAAATGTGCCTGTTTGCACCAGCCGGTTCAAGTGTATGAATATGCGTACCAGGCAATCCTGCGGGATGAGGACCCTCAAATTGGCTAACTTTAACCGAATCCTTAAACTCCATGCCCCGCAAACCTGCTGAATCCTTGGCACCAACAATCAAATGAGTTCCGTTTTCAGGCAAGGCGCTTAACAAATTCACTCCGCGAACGAAATCCTCCTGCTGGCCTTGTATAACCAGGTCAGGGTTCGCAGCCAACGGATTTGTATCCATGGCGTTAACGAACAAAGCATAGGGCCTGGCTTCTGGAGCGGGGACTTTACTAAAAGGTCGCGTACGAAGGGTGGTCCACAAACCCGAAGCGACCAAATTGTCGACCACTGACTGATGCTCAATAGATGCTAACTGCTCTGAGGTGTAATTGGCGAAAATTTCCTCTTCCTCGCCGTCCAGCTCGATGACGATAGAGATAAAAGCACGTTGAAAGCCTCGATTTATGGAGCTAACAACGCCAGAGCCAGGTGAGGTATAAGCTACCGACGGGTTTTTCTTATCGGTAAACAATACCTGACCAAGCTTAACCCGATCACCTTCGGCAACGGCCATCGTCGGCTTCATACCAACGTAGTCACGTCCTAAGAGCGCCACATTACGGACGCTACGGGCATCTCCCACACTTTGACGAGGTTCGCCTGCTAGCGGCAAATCCAAGCCACGTTTGATTCTAATCATCACTCATTTACGGCACCCTTGAGGATACCGTTCTCGGAATAAAGTACTGAAGGGCTGTCGTCACAAAATTCTTATGACAATTTGAGTATAGACGACGAAATTGATCCGCAGCTTAGCTTGGTCTTCGTCAAATTAAGAGGGTGAAATTATAAGGCTAAGCCCTTAAATTTACTAGCTATAACGACAACATCTAGGCAGTTTTAAATACACTCTTCAACAGGATATTCCTGATAGGTGACCCCCGCCATTTTATAGACCATGCGGCCAACCTGACAGCAATAACCAAATTCATTGTCATACCACACGTAAAGCACACAGTGATTGCCATCAACAATGGTGGCCAGGGAATCGACTACGCCTGCCTCTCTAGTACCAACAAAATCTGAAGAAACTGCATCTTTAGATTCGGTGTAACTGATTTGATTTTGAAGTTTTGAATGTAATGCAATCTGACGCAGAAACTCGTTAAGCTCTTCCTTGGTGGTTGCCTTCTCTAGCGACAAGCTCATTATCGCCATTGAAACGTTAGGAATCGGCACTCTAACTGCATTGCCAGTCAGCTTTCCGGCTAATGCTGGTATCGCCTTAACCACCGCTTTAGCCGCACCGGTTTCTGTAAGCACCATATTCATCGCTGCACTGCGCCCGCGCCGACTGCCACTATGATAGTTATCAATGAGGTTCTGATCATTTGTGTAGGCATGTACTGTTTCGACATGCCCATGAACAATACCAAACTTATCGTTAACTACTTTCAATATAGGCGCTATAGCGTTGGTCGTACAGGACGCAGCCGTGATTATTTTGTCATCAACAGTGATTTCGTCATCGTTAATACCGAAGACAATGTTTTTCAGATCACCCTTACCAGGCGCCGTGAGTAGCACTTTTGACGCGCCCTTGGCTTTCAAATGCAATGACAGGCCTTCTTTATCCCGCCATTTGCCTGTGTTGTCGATAATTAAGGCGTCATCAATACCGTAATCATTGTAGTTAATTTCTTCTGGGCCGTTGGCATAAATAACCTTGATAACGTTGCCATTGGCAATAAGGCAACGGTTTTCATTATCAACTCGAAGAGTTCCTTGAAAAGCCCCATGCACAGAATCAGCGGAGAACAAATTAGCTCGTTTCTCTAAATCGTCCTCACCACCAGGCCGAACCACAATCGCCTTAAGACGCATGACTTCGCCAGTGCTAGTCCGCTCCACGAGAAGTCTCGCCATAAGCCGACCAATGCGACCAAAACCATACAGAACTACATCTTGCGATTTGGCAATCGGAGATGTTTTCACTCCATCTAGATGGCCCAACTCAGATTTGACGAAGGCATCAACACCCATAGCCTTGTCGCCCAACTCTTCTTCGTGCTGCATAAACCTAACGGTGAGTTTTCCGAGATCTATCTGAGCATGCCATAAGTCTAATTTTGCGAGTGCCATCAAAACCGGATGAGATTCAAACTCTGACATTTCGTTTCGCTCGACTTGACGCACAAAACGGTGGGACTTCATAATAAAGGTCACAGAGCGGTTATGAAGGGGTCGCCCGTAGATAAATGTGCCGACATTTCGCTGGCTAAAAAACCGGCCGATGACTGGTATCATTTCCTGTACTAATGCTTCGCGCTGCTTCCAGTCATCAAAGTAATCATCTACGCTCGGTCGATTCACAAAAACCCCTTATCCTTAGCCAAATTGAAAAGGCCGGTATTATCTGGCTTATGCATTTCTTGTGCAATGACACAATCGAATAAAGCGCACAAATTCTCGATTATTTAGCCCTGAATTAGTCGCTCTAATTAGGATACAATCTTGCGCCTGATTTTTTACATCGTAATCCGAGACATTTGACTCAGAACCAGGAACTAATTCCAGCTGCTTATGCATACCAAGCAATCACTATTTGACCCAACCCTACCCGCAGATAACCAGAGCGCTAGCTACTGGAGCGACGCCCATGGCTTCGCTCCAAGCCTAGCTATCTATGAGGCTGCCACCAAATCTCCCGGACCAATCCTAGTTGTCTGTGAGGACAACGAATCAGTCGAACGCTTCAAACGGGAATTAAGCTATTTTTGTGCAGATGATGACAAGTTAAAAATATTCAGCTTACCTGACTGGGAAACACTCCCTTACGATAATTTCTCGCCCCATCAAGATATTATTTCAGATCGTTTAAACGCCCTTTACCATCTTCCGCAGTTAGAACAAGGCGTTTTGGTCCTTTCAATAACCAGCCTGATGCACAAGCTTCCGCCCCACCGTTACATCGACGGGAATAGCTTGTTATTAAAAGTAGGCCAAAAACTCGACCTAATGGCCATGCGCAAAAAACTGGTGCTGGCGGGATACCAGGCGGTTGAATCTGTATTTGAACATGGCGAGTTCACAGTCAGAGGTTCTATTTTAGATATTTACCCAATGGGGAGTAATCAGCCTTTTCGCGTAGACCTTTTTGACGATGAAATTGAAACCCTGCGTACCTTTGACGCTGAGACCCAGAGATCTAACGAGCAAGTCTCCCAGATACGCTTACTGCCAGGCCGAGAATACCCCCTTGATGCCGCCGGAATAACTGCGTTTCGCAGTAATTTTCAAGAACTATTCGATATGGACCTGCGTCAGTGTCCTATTTACCAAGATGTCAGTGATGGTTTAGGCTCCCCTGGGCTGGAGTATTATCTAGGGCTTTTCTTTAAGGAGCTGGATTCCCTATTCGATTTTTTGCCAGCCAATACAACCCTCGTTCGTATCGGCAACATCAGCAAAACTGGCCTGGAATTTTGGTCTGATATTGAGAACCGCTACATTGACAGGCAAATAGACAGATTTCGGCCCATTTTAAAGCCAACTGAAATTTTTATTCCTGTGGCTGAAATTTTGACCAAACTGAAACAATTTCGCCAAATCGAATTCAAAAATCACAGCCAGGCGTTGAGTTTAAAAACATCGCCGCTTCCCGATTTCGGCAGCAGCAGCCAATCGCTAGAGCCGTTCTTAGCGGTCAAGCAGTTTATCGATGAAAACAATCCCAAAATATTATTTTGCGCTGAATCTGCAGGGCGCCGCGAATCCCTCATTGAGCTGTTAAGACAGACTGAAATCTATCCCACTGTGTGCGAAGACTGGCAGGATTTTTTGGCCAGCAAGGGCAAATGTCACATTACCGTGGCCCCTTTAGATCAGGGTCTTTGGTTACCTCATCAGAATTTTGTTGCCATCAGTGAAGCGCAACTTTTCGGCAACCGGGTGGCACAGCGCAGACGGCGCAAGCGAACCGTAACCAATACCGAATTCATAATTAAAAGCTTAACCGAGTTAAGATTAGACGATGCCGTAGTGCATTCTGATCATGGCATAGGTCGATACCGCGGCTTGGAGACGATTTCAACAGACGGCCAAAGCAATGAGTTTCTGATGCTGGAGTACGCTGCCGGGTCCAAGCTTTATGTGCCTGTAGCCTCACTTAATTTGATTAGCCGATACAGTGGAGCTGACGCTGACAATGCCCCACTCAATACACTGGGTACTGACCAATGGCAAAAAATCAAGCGCAAAGCAGCCGAGAAGATCCGTGATGTTGCCGCCGAACTATTAGACATCTACGCCAGAAGGCAAGCAAAGAAAGGGCATTCATATTCCCTAGAGCTAACTGATTACGAAAAATTCTCGGCCTCTTTTCCTTTCGAAGAGACTGCCGATCAGGAAACAGCTATCGAAGCGGTTGTTGAGGATATGCAGAGCGATCGCACAATGGACCGCCTTGTTTGCGGCGATGTAGGTTTTGGAAAAACTGAAGTGGCAATGCGGGCTGCCTTTATAGCCGTACAAAACAACAAACAGGTAGCGATTTTGGTGCCCACCACCTTGCTGGCTCAACAGCACTTTGAAAGCTTCAAAGACCGCTTCGCTGACTGGCCTTTCGTGGTTGATGTGGTCTCTAGATTCAAAAGTACCGCTGAACAAACAGTCACCTTAGGAGGTGTTGAAGCCGGCAAAGTCGATGTTCTCATAGGCACTCATAAGCTGCTCCACGGTGCGGTTGTTTACAAAGATCTGGGACTGCTGATAATCGATGAAGAACATCGCTTCGGAGTCCGTCAAAAAGAGAAATTGAAATCTCTGCGCGCTAATGTCGACATATTAACGCTCACAGCAACGCCAATACCGCGCACTTTAAATATGGCTTTAGCAGAGATTAGGGACCTGTCACTTATAGTTACCCCACCTTCAAAGAGACTTTCGGTTAAGACGTTTGTGCGCGAGGATCAAGACAGCCTCGTTAAAGAAGCTGTCTCTCGCGAACTATTACGTGGCGGTCAGGTTTTTTACGTGCACAACGAAGTAAAAACCATTGAACGTGCTGCCAGACACTTACAAGAAATAATTCCTCAAGCGCGCATAGGCGTTGCCCATGGCCAAATGGCTGAACGTGAACTAGAAAAAGTCATGGCCGACTTTTATCATAAGCGTTACAACATATTAATTTGCACAACGATCATAGAAACTGGAATCGATGTGCCTAGCGCTAACACTATCATCATTCAGCGAGCGGACAAGTTCGGCTTAGCCCAATTGCATCAACTTCGAGGACGTGTCGGCAGATCCCATCACCAAGCCTATGCCTACCTGTTACTGCCCAGCCAGAGCAAGATGAATGCAGATGCACACAAACGCATAGACGCGATTCAAGCAGCCAGCACCTTGGGCGCTGGCTTTACTTTAGCCAGCCATGATTTAGAAATACGTGGGGCTGGGGAATTGCTAGGAGACGACCAAAGTGGTCATATGCAGAAAATTGGTTTTTCCCTATACACAGAAATGTTGGAAAAAGCCGTTGCCGCGATTAAATCGGGCAAATCTCCAGATATAGCACTAAATCAGGACGACACCATAGATATAAACCTACGTATCCCGGCGCTTATTCCCGAGGACTATTTGCCAGATGTGCACACCAGATTAATTATGTACAAGCGCTTAGCAACGGCAAAAACAGACGACGAACTGGTAGATCTCCAAGTGGAGATGATAGATCGCTTTGGCCTATTACCCGAGCAGCTAAAACGCTTAGTTCGAGTGACTGCCCTGAAATTGCGTGCCCAAAATCTAGGCATAAGAAAAGTCGATGCTAACGCAAAAAATGGCCGTATCGAATTTTCACCCGCTACTACAGTCGACCCTTTATCCTTGATTCAGTTAATCCAGCATGACCCAATGACTTTCAAATTGACCGGCACTAATCAACTGCATTTTATTCACGACTGTGAAGACCATGAAGATAAGTTGCACTTTATTGACCAATTATTGGGTAAGATGAAGCTCGACACCAAGAAAGCAGTCTAAGAAATGAGTTCACGAACACTGCGCCGACAAGCCAACAATTGGACCAGACCACCCTACGCCGTCTTATTTAAACCGGCCGCGGTAGCAATTTTCCTGATCAGCGGCGGATTAACGAACCTATCTGCACAGGAGTCTTGGTACAAAATAGAGCTGAGTATTTTTAGCAATGAAAATCTCGCTGACAGAGAGCAAGAGCGATGGCAGGCAGACCGTAATATTTTAGATTACCCAGAAGATATGACGCGCTTGGAGGAACTTGGCGATTTACTGTTAATCGACTCATTGTTGCCAGCACCTCTAAAGCTCCAGACCCTGGGACGGTTAGATACACAAATGGGTGAGTTGGAGTTGGAGTTGGAGGCGGCCGCTAAGCTCCGCCTAAGCACCCCAGATGAAACCCTTTTCTCAGACCAGGAATTACAGGCTGAAGCAATCGGAAAAGTCGGGCCCTTTCCTACCCAGGCCGGAGCCCCCTTTAAGTTTTTGGATTTCGAGCAAGACGAGTACCTTAGATTGCCTAGCAATTTAAGTGATTTCGCCCAAACCAACCAAGCACTGCGGCGATCTCCAGATCATAGACTCTTGTTCCATGCTGTTTGGCGACAACCAGTAAGCTTTGAGAACGAAGCCAAAGCTATATTGGTAGAAGGTGGAGAGCGCTACGGCAATCAATCTGAGCTGCTCGGCAGTCTCACCATACGATTTAACGAAAATGCGGACCGGATTGTGCTCGGCGCTGACATCTGGCTGACCGAATTTGTGATCGAT
>TARA_B110000208_G_scaffold35007_1_pt1 | contig 31797 bp, 23 predicted proteins | sample TARA_B110000208 | Tara Oceans TARA_B110000208 (sample SAMEA4397426) | marine metagenome | biome: Polar Biome; feature: [SRF] surface water layer (ENVO:00010504); material: water (ENVO:00002006), including particulate matter (ENVO:01000060) such as... | depth 5 m
TTTTTCAGCATTTCTGAGTTAGAAGTAATAGGATCGAGTTGGGTTTCATGAAGGCTTTCAAGATATTCAAGCGTCTCTGGAATGGAGGCCTCAATGCAGCTTTTGCTGATCCGTCGGAGCTAACTAGACGAAGAACTGTCGCTGTTGTCTGTTTTATTCTTGTGCCTTGCGCAATTCTCTTGGTCATATCACATTTTATGATTCTAAATACCAATAATCACCGAGCGGCGATAATCTTCGCCACCATGTTTGCCGGTCTCTTTAGTCTCTATGTTCAGGCCTATAAGAATTGGCAGCGGTTAGCCGCGTACAGCATTATTGGAGCACTTTGGCTCGCTCCCGTTAGCCTGATGATTCAAGAAGGGTTTAGCAGTAGCAACTGGGCGTGGCTGTTGCCTGTAATACTTCTCGCGAATTTTATCTTGTCGAGAAGGGCATCAATTGCCTTCACAATCCTTAGTGTATTCGTCCTAGCGCTTGTGTATGTGTTGACGACAAAGAAACTGGTTGGGTCTGACATTGGTGTAGCTGAGCATGCGGTAACCGTCGCTATTTCTGGTTCTTTGATTTTAGTGCTGGCTTGTTTGAGTTGATTTTCTCGTGGGCTATCTGGATTTAAAACCGTGCTAGAATTCGCTCGGCAGTATGGTTTTTGCTTATTTTCTATCTAATGGTCACGCAAAGTTTTTTACATCATAAACCAACCCATCACCTACAATTTTTAACACAACCATGCCATGGATATTTTATGCGTCTATTTTTTTTCCTCCCAATTATACTTATTTTAGGATCGTGCGGTGATATTAATCCTGATTCCGAATCCCCTGTAAGGCCTGCAACTGAGAAGCTTAATGCCACTGAGAAATTGAACCAGTGGCTGGATGGCCAATATGAAAAGGAGCTTAGTTTTAGCCCAGAAAAAAGATCTCGGCTGGGTGATAAAACAGACTATGATCAACTAAGTGACTACAGCCTAAAGGCCCAGGCGGCGGTTCTTGATTGGCGCAGGGTTAGCATAGAGCAAATGCACACTGAGTTTGTTTATGACAACCTCACTGCAGACGGCAAACTCTCTTACGACATGTGGGAATTCTCATTGGATCAGGCGGAGGCTGCAGCGCCCTTTGCTAACTATGGTTATGTGTTTGGTAGAGGGGGCCTACACTCTGGGGTGCCTAGTTTTTTAATCAGCTATCATCAAGTTGATGATGTCGGTGATATGCAAGATTATCTCGCGAGATTAAAAGATATAGACAGAGTTTTTGATCAGCAATTGGCAAGGGCACAGGCGGCAGCTGACAAAGGCATACTTCAGCCGCGATTTGGCTTTGACTCTGCCATATCCGAAATTCAGCGAGTTACCGCTGGCGTGCCATTCAATGCCAGTGACGAATCACCAAACTCGCCGATTTGGGTTGATATTCAAACTAAGCTTGAAAACTTAGTACAGCGGCAAGTTATAGATTCAAATACAGCACAAACTTACTTGGCCGAAGCCCGAGGGATTTTATCCGGGGAAGTCATGGCTTCTTATCAAAAAGTGTTAAATTGGCTTCAACAAAATAGAAATTACGCCTCCAAAGAATCCGAAGGCGTTTGGGCCTTGCCCAACGGGGAGGACTATTATAACCATCGACTCAAGCGCATGACCACGGTAGACCTTAGTGCTGATGAGATACACAATATTGGTCTGGACGAAGTGAGCCGACTTCGATCTGAAATGGAAGTAATAAAAAACCAAGTGGGTTACAAAAACAGTCTTGAAGATTTCTTTGTCTTCATGCGTGAAGACTCTCAGTTTTATTATCCTAATACCGATGAGGGCAGGCAGGCTTATTTAGACGTTAACAATGAATACCTAGATTTAATTAGGCAAAAGCTGCCTAATTACTTTGGACTATTGCCAAAAGCTGATCTCGTTGTGAAAAGAGTAGAGTCCTTTCGAGAGCAGGCTGGAGGCGCGCAGCACTATCGCTCAGGCTCTCCAGATGGAGCGCGGCCAGGTGTTTTTTACTCGCATATGGCCGACATGGCCACGCTAGCTAAGTTTCAAATCGAGGATATTGCCTATCATGAAGGTAGCCCTGGCCACCATATGCAAATTTCTATCCAGCAAGAATTAACCGATGTTCCGCGCTTTAGAACTCAATATCGAACTACGGCCTATACCGAGGGCTGGGGCTTGTATGCAGAGTGGCTGGCTAAGGAAATGGGGGGATTCGATGATCCATATTCCGACTTCGGGCGTCTTGCAGGTGAAATTTGGCGTGCGGTGCGACTGGTCGTTGACACCGGAATCCACTCTAAACGCTGGTCTGAAGATAGGGCTGTAAAATACTTTCTAGACAATACGCCTATTCCAGAGGGGGCGGTGCGCTCGGAAGTGCAGCGCTATTTCGCAAACCCAGGTCAGGCTACAGCGTATAAAATAGGAATGATTAATTTTCAGGAGGCACGAGCGAATGCTGAAAAAAAGCTAGGTGCTAAATTTGATATTAAGTTGTTCCACGATGTTATATTAGGCGCCGGGGCACTACCAATGCCGATGATGCATGAACGTGTTGAGCGCTGGGTTGAAGAGACTTTAGCCATAAATTAGGCTCAGTTCGATTTTTTCTGTGTAAGAACTGAGGGCTTGGGCTTACACCGAGCCGGATTTTTTCCTATACTTCGCATTTTAGCGAGACAATAGCCCTATTCCAGAGGCTTCTCGTATTCTTGGAGAAATCTAGAGTGACAGACACGGTAGCTGTAGTAATGGGCTCTAAAAGCGATTGGGAAACCATGCGGGCAGCTACGCAAATGCTCAGCGAGTTGGGCGTGGCGTGGCATGCTGAGATCATTTCGGCCCACCGAACCCCGGATAAAATGCTGGAGTTTGCTAAATCTGCATCTTCCAACGGATATAAGGTAATTATTGCTGGTGCTGGTGGCGCGGCGCACCTTCCAGGAATGATTGCATCATCCACTATCTTGCCAGTTTTGGGTGTGCCCGTGCAAAGCAAGGCTCTCAGCGGCTTAGACAGTCTTCTCTCTATTGCTCAAATGCCGAAGGGTGTCGCAGTTGGGACATTGGCTATTGGGATTGCGGGTGCCGCAAATGCGGGACTTTTAGCGGGCCAAATTTTGGCTTTAAATGACGCGGCAGTGGCCGCAAATGTAACAGCATGGCGGGAGCAGCAAACTAAGACAGTGCTTGAGAACAGTTCACTGGAGAGCACCTAGAGATGAAGCCGGTGTATGTGCTTGGTAATGGCCAGCTTGGTAATATGTTGCGAGAAGCTGGTCACAGAATTGGTGTCGATGTTATTACTATGTCTATTGATGATGACATCGTGGTGCCAGCTGATGTGAAGATAACAGCCGAGCGAGAGCATTGGCAACCCAGCGAATTCATAAGCAAAATCATTAGCCACCCTGGCTGGCTAAACCCTCAAACGTTTGTGGATATCCCTGATCGGCGTCGCCAAAAAAAGATTTTAGATGCATTAGATTTGCCGACATCTCCATGGTGTATAACCACAAGTGAGACATGTATTGGTGAGTTGGTAGATAAACTCGGCGGTCAGTTCCTCCTGAAAAGTGCCCGCGACGGGTATGACGGGAAAGGCCAATGGCGCTCCAACGGGCAAGTAAATCCGATGCTGCCTGAGTGGAAAAACAATGCCATCGCTGAGAGTTTTATTTCCTTTGATACAGAGGTCTCGTTGGTAGGTGCGCGTAATAAAAGCGGAGAGTTCACGTTCTTCGACTTGACGGAAAACTTCCATGCTGATGGCATCCTTCAGATTAGTATAAAAACTGAAAGAACATTTGATGGCTATCAAAAAAAAGCTGAAGCCTATTTATCTAAACTAATGGATAGCCTCGATTACGTAGGGGTTATGACGGCAGAATTTTTTATATCTGATGATGGTCTGCTGATCAACGAGATAGCGCCACGTGTTCATAATTCTGGACACTGGACTCAGGCAGGGGCATCGGTCAGCCAATTTGAATTACACTTACGTGCCATATGTGATCTGCCGCTTCCTCGGATTGATCAGTCCGGCAGCAGTATGATGATCAACCTGATTGGGTCGCCGTTAGCACCGGAGTGGTTTAGTGCGCCAGGCGCCCGCGTTCATTGGTATGGAAAGGACGTGCGTCCAGGAAGAAAGCTCGGACATGTTAATTTTCATCACCCGGATTCTCAGACACTCGCTGATTGGCTGGAGCAGCTACCGCTTGAAAACCAGTACAGTAAAAACTATGAACTGGCGAAGAATCGCCTAATTAATGGATAGGTCTATAACAGATAGATCTATGATGAATAGGTCTACAATGAATAGGTCTACAATCAATAGGTCTATAAAAACAGCCGCAGCTGCCGATGATTGTGCGGCGGTGGTAAACGAGAGCTGGGAAAAAAGGGCGTTGTTAAAGACGTCTGAAAAGGGTTCCAATACCTTATCTCGATTCTGGCAATTCATCATCTCAAATCTAATTTACGCAAAGTAATTTTCGGCTTATGGGTCACTGAGATGAGCCTCGTTTTAATTCTGCCTTTGCTAAAATAAGCTATCTAGAGGATGTTCGGTGCCGACGTTAATTCACCAACGAGTTAAGGAGTGTCAGCAAGGGGTGTACCCTAAGTTAATTCACAGGGTGGAATCTGGCTGGGTTGTTTTGGGAGATGTCCAGTTCTTGCCAGGGTATTGTTTGCTGTTACCAGACCCGGTTGTGGCTAACTTAAACTCCTTAGATTCGGCGCAACGTAAAATTTTTCTTTGGGAGATGTCCGTTGTAGGTGATGTGGTATTAGAGCTAACGGGTGCGACAAGAATCAACTACGAAATGATTGGCAACGTTGAACCGGCTCTGCATGCACATATCTTCCCTCGCTACGAAAATGAGCCAGCTGAACTGAAGTTAAAGCCTGCGTGGTTTTATGACTGGGAAACTGCAAGGGAATTTGATGAGCGGGAAGATAGTGAGTTGATGCAGAGTATTGCGACAGGCCTGAAAGCAAGGGGATTGTAAGCTGCCTCGAATCCTAGCCAAAGACACTTCGATAAAACCGAACTATTGTTAGGTTGCCGTTGTGATTCAATTACATTCAAATTTGAACTAAGCAGTCAAATTGCAACTTCTAAGTGCCTGTAACTCTCTGATAGATATAGATTATTAATATTTTAGGCTGCTTATGCGTCCGAAGAACGGATCTTGTGGCTGCAATTTTGAAGAACTTATTAGAAATTGAGCGAAGTTTTGATTAAGGAATTGTTAAAGCATGTCAGACCATTACCCCAGCAAAAAAGAATTTAGAGAACTGTTTTTTGCTATTTTGAGCCCAGAAGCTGGTTCCTATAAAGTCGTTCTGATATACAGTTTGGCGATTAGCTTGCTAACCCTTGCCGTTCCAACTTTAGGTGGCTCAATTGAGTTCAAAACTGAACTAGAGATCGAAACCTTAGTAACAGAGATTGATGGCAGCCATTTACAACAGGCACTGTGAACCGCATATCGAACGCTAGGGATTCGATGCCTCTTGGTGGTGAAATGCTATTTCGAACTAGCATTTTGATTCTAGCGCGGTCAAAAAATATTGGGTCAACCCAGCTAAAGAATATGTCAAAGTAGAAGTTATTGATTCAGGTGAGGGCCTTAACAAAGGCGGCATTGACCATATCTTCGATCCATTTTATAGCACCAGAGAGGCTGGTAAGGACTCAGGTCTGGCGAGTCTTCACAGTTTAGTAAAATGCACGGCAATGCGATTAGTGTCGACAGTAAAAGTTGACGTAGGTTCGTCTTTTACAATAATTTTACCTTGCTCAAATGAGACGCTAGAACTGCATTCTAATTAAGTATTGCTGCGATTAGAGAGTGAAAGTATTTACTGTAAGCCGAAGACGATAAAGTTATTGCCTCTGCGTTGTCCGAGTTTTGATAATGCACGGCTATGATGCGAGCGTCGTTTTTGGTGGGGAAAGCGGCCTTGATTTTGTCAAGCAAGGAAAAGATAAAGCAGATTAATTCGACTTACTTATTGCAGATCTAAATATACCAACATAGACGGTAAGGGCTTTCTGGAACAGCTGTCGTTTCTTTTCGCCACACACAGACACAAATCATAGTCTGCGTTGAAGACTCAGGCAGGCCCCTAAAAGGACCTTACAAGCATGAGTTTGGCACAGTGTTATTCAAGCCCTATGGTTTTTCAGAGTTAGGAGAAACTATCAGCATGCTGTTAGGCTGCTGATAGTTGTTTAGTAGCGCCAGCTAGTGAGATCGGCACCCTCGGGAGCACTTTGTTCGATACGTTCCATAATCATCGGCAAGTACATGGTGTTATAACGCAGTCTTGAAATAGCATTGCTGTTTTCATGATCGCCATTCCAGCAATGCTCGGCGCGATCGCCATATTCGATTACTCCACCATAGTAAGGGTTAGTAGTGCTTTCCAAAAACTCTTCCGCAAGATAGACGGCATTATTTAGGTAGTAGTTGTCCATGTCTCCAGCATAAATATGTAGTTTTCCTTCAAGCTTTGGGCCCAAGGTGGCCCAATCTCGCTTTATAATATGCATAAGATCATAGTTATCGCGCCAGTACCGCGCAACATTTTTATCTATCACCCCGGTTTCTTTATCCCAGAGTCGCAGTGGATAGCCATCGTCGCCCATAGGTGAAAATGTTGCTTCCCATATATCATATTGCTGGCCAGAGCGACCTTTGTCACCGAGCGCAGCTTCAAGTCGATTGAAGTCATACTGGCTGGCGTGAACGTTACCGAGATAGTCTCGGTGTCCAGGGCGAGGCAGTTTTTGAAATTGGCTATCGTAAAAATAACCGTTGCTATCGTCATATATATTGACGGTTAAATACGCTCGAAAATCTATCGGGTCTGGGCAGGCAATAAATGCTCCGTTGTATTCGTCTGGGTAGAACGTCTGTACTGCCATCGCTTCCCAGCCGCCAGTCGATCCTCCATAGGTGAACCTTGACCAACCTTCACCGATACCTCTGAATAGCTCTTCAATATAGGGTATTAGCTCATAGGTGAGCGCATCGCCGTAAGGTCCTTGGTTGGCAGAGTTAACAGCGTAGGAGTCGTCATAATAAGGGGTTGGGTGCTGAATCTCGATAGCGATAAAACGAGGAAAACCTTCACCACTCCATGCCTGATAAAGATCGAAGGCCTCTTGTTGCTCGATGATGTTATACCCCTCTAAGTCAAATCGGGCGCTGTAGCTAGGCTCAAGCGTTAGGCTTGGAGGGGTGGTGCGGAAGCCTCCAAAGTCGGTAGGAAAATGGCCGTGAAAAACCATTAAAGGATAGTGTGCATCTGGGTTTTCATCAAAACCCTCGGGCAACAAGACATGTGCGCCTAGAATGACGTCTTCGCCCCAAAATTCTGATAAAAGTTCACTTCGCATAGAGATATGTTTTATGTACTTGCTGTCAATCGGGACTGCAATTTCAGGTATGACTTGATCGAGGGAGATTGAAAAATTGTTGGCAGAATTTTCTTTAATTTCAATTTTTATAGGAGTTGAATAAAGGTTGCCCGGCTTGCGGTTCCAACGCTGCCCTTCTCCTTGATCCGGTGGCAAGCTAACTGTTATACCATTGCTTAAGTTGTAGTCTTTGTAGCGATTCAATAAAGCCTGGGCATAATAAGTGCCAGGTGGCACGGCTGACAAATCCTTCAGAGGGAAGCCTATAGCATTCTGATCGATAGTAAGCTCACTATCAGCGCCCCAGTTTTCAACGTTCAAACCGAAAATAAGCTGAGTTTGAGCAGAGGTATTCACTAGAAAGCGGGGTTCTTGTTCATCATGTGTGGCAAGCAATAGTACTAGTCGTCCATCCTGTGAAACGTCAAAAATATTGGAGTCGAAGCTGATGAAAAACGTCGGTATATTTTCAGGAGCAAAACTATTCGTAGCAGCTTGGGCATAGCCAAGTGATGCTCCGAACAAGAGCCCAATAAAGCAGAGGCTTAGGGGGTAGCGTAGTTTAATTTCCATACTTTATCCTTGGTTTTCTCTGAGCCTAAAGGCTAGTTTAGACGGCACCTGACTTTAACAAGTTTTATAGTTTGATGGTTACCAAGCTTGCAGATTCCATAGCTATTTGTCTAGCTTGTTCAACTGACTCACCCCTAGCGACAATAACGCCCATCCTTCTTTTTCCCGATACTTCAGGTTTGCCAAATAATTTCAGCGCTGTGTTGGGTTTTGCTAGGGCTGCCTCAAGATTGCCGTATTGTAGTTGCCTCGACTCGCCATGAGCGAGTATGACCGCCGAAGCTGACGGCCCATGAAAGTGAATATTGGGAATAGGTAATCCAAGAATTGCTCGCACATGCAGAGCAAACTGGGATAAATCTTGAGAGATTAAGGTGACCATTCCGGTGTCATGGGGTCGGGGAGATACTTCGCTGAAATAAACCTCGTCGCCTTTAATGAATAGTTCCACGCCAAACAGACCACGGCCACCGAGTGCTTCGGTAACCTTGCTAGCAATCTCTTTAGATCGGGCAAGTGCCAGCGGACTCATTGACTGAGGTTGCCAAGATTCTTGATAGTCCCCGTCCACCTGACGATGACCGACAGGTTCACAGTAACTGACTCCACCTAGGTGTCTGATAGTAAGCAGGGTGATTTCATAGTCGAATTCGACAAGGCCCTCTATTATCACTTTCCCTGCGCCGGCACGGCCACCCTCTTGAGCCAAGGTCCATGCGTTTTCAATGTCTGTTTCTGATTGGATGAGACTCTGGCCTTTGCCGGAGGAACTCATTATAGGCTTGACGATACAAGGGATTCCGATGTTTGTTATGCCAGTTATGAATTCTTCTTTGTTGCTAGCAAATTGATAGTCTGACGTTGGTATTTTCAGGTCTTGCGCCGCCAATTCGCGAATGCCCTCCCTATTCATTGTAAGTTTTGCTGCATTTGCAGTGGGTATGACAGTAAACCCTTCACGCTCAAGCTCAACTAAGGTTTCTGTGGCGATCGCTTCAAGTTCCGGGACGATGTAATTAGGTTGTTCAGCCTCAATAACCTCGCGTAGAGCGACGCTGTCTAGCATTGAAAAAGTGTAGCTTCGATCAGCAACTTGCATAGCAGGCGCGTCCTCATAGCGATCGCAGGCAATCACTTCGACCCCTAGACGCTGTAGTTCGATGACGACCTCTTTTGCCAGCTCTCCTGAGCCGAGCAATAAGACTTTTATGGTGGTTGCTGAAAAGGGGGTGCCTAGCTCTGCCATGATGGACTCCAATAATAGTAATTTCGTTAAAGGTTACGTGAAAACGGTAGTATGAGATTGTTTTGGCCGCAGCCTTCAGGCTAGTTTCGCCTTTTCAGGTAGTGTACTCAGTAGCTCGAACTTTAGAGAATCAGAATGAAAAAAATCCTAGTATCAACATTGGCAGCTGGAAAAGGTTGTTAAAGCCTTCGTATTAAGGGAAGCAGCATTTTAATTGAGGGGTATAATAGTACCCTCAAGTCAGGCATTGTAGAGTCTATCGCAGCTGGATTTAGTATGGGTGAAATAGTCGTGATTAATTTCCTTAAATCTGAGATTTGCGTTTTAGGTCAGGGCGATGCGGCGTTATCTGGAGGCGTACTGGTGGTTAATTTACAGATAGATGAGCTGACGATTACCGCTTCAATCGATGGAAGTTATAACACGCTGTTGCGCATAGATTTGAACTTTGAGCCCGAGCTGCGAATTGACCGACAGATAGGGGAAAATATTAGGCTTACCGAAATGGAGTATCTATCAGATAACTCCAGTGTCGAAGCCGAGGATTTCTTTGCGGAAGAAATAGGAATTCTTGAAGATGGCAGTGCTGAGCTGGTTGGCTTTTTTGCAGAGGTGCCTCGCTATGTATCTCTTACAACCACTATCAAGAGTTAGATGACAGTGGGCTCGCTGACGCCACTACTACGCGGGGAAGCCTTGGATTGGCTGTTTTGGGGGCCCTAGTGTTGACCATTGATTACTAGGGTAAAGTGTTTGCAGCTAATAAACCTTAAAGGTGGGGTTTTAATCTACGCCCATAAAGCTGGGCTTGTAAATTTAGACCTATAAATCTGGACCTGTGTTTTTGATCGATTGCGATCACCTTCTTGTCTTCATGGAATCTATATTTACTATGATCCGCTTTATTCAACGCTGATTCTGCTACAATGTTTCTCTTTTTACTTTAAGTGTCTAATGTCCTCTTCCGATTTTTCTACTCTAACCCTCAGAGTCGAGTTACCTGCCGCCATAGATTCGCTAGATTACGAGTCGATGACCCCTATTCAAGCCCAATCCTTACCTGTGATGTTGGTGGGTGGCGATGTGTTAGCACAAGCTAACACTGGCAGTGGAAAGACAGCTGCCTTTGCCATCGCTATGCTGAATAAGCTCGAAGAACGGCGCTATCAAACCCAAGGAATCGTTATTTGTCCGACCCGTGAACTCGCGGATCAAGTGGCCGATGAGATCAGGCGACTGGCACGGACTATAGCTAACGTCAAAGTCTTAACCTTATGTGGAGGAAAGCCTTTTGGGCCGCAGTTAGCATCGCTGCAACGGGCACCTCACATTGTTGTGGGCACCCCGGGTCGGCTCCTTAAGCACTTAGAAAAGGAATCCTTGGCCTTAACTAATATCGAAACATTGGTTTTGGATGAAGCTGACAGAATGCTCGACATGGGCTTTAGCGAGGACATAAGCAAAATCATAAGCTTCATTCCAGATCGTCGGCAGACTTTGTTGTTTTCAGCGACATACCCTGACGAGATTGAGTACATCAGTAAATCTATTCAGCTAAACCCAGTCACGATTAAAGTCGATTCAGATTTCTCTGCTAACCAAATCACACAAATTTTCTACAAAGCGCCAAAGCCCGATAGAGTGCAAATCTTGATTCAGGTGCTTAAATTTTATCAGCCTGAATCTGCATTGGTATTTTGCAACACGATTGAACAGTGTGAAGTGCTGGTTGGGGAGCTTATTAAGCGTGATGTACACGCGTTGACGCTGCATGGTGACTTGGAGCAATTTGATAGAGACCAAGTGTTAGTGAGGTTTTCAAACCGCAGTACTTCTGTTCTTGTAGCCACTGATGTTGCCGCTAGAGGCTTGGACATTAAAGAGCTAGATGCGGTGGTGAATTTTGAAATCACCCGTGACCCAGAAGTTCATGTTCATAGAATCGGACGAACTGGTCGGGCCGGGAGTGAAGGTCTAGCAATCAGCCTTTACGGTGCAGAAGAGACTTCAAGACTTAACGCAATTGAGCATTATCTGGGTGCAACAGTTAACAAGAAGAACCCTTCAGAATTACGCAGCGTGGTAAAAGAAAGTATGTTGCCAAAAATGGTGACTCTTTTTATTGGCGCTGGACGCAAAGACAAGTTGCGGGCGGGTGATGTTCTAGGTGCGTTGACATCTAGCTCAGAACTAACCGGTGCCAATATTGGCAAAATCAACTTGTTCGATAAGTTTTCTTACGTTGCCGTGGATAGGCAAAGCGCCGATCGGGCTCTGGAAATTCTATCTGATGGTAAGATTAAAGGCCGTAGCTTTCGAATAAAGCGGCTGAGATAAAGCTGCTCTTAGCTTGGATTCGAGTAAGGCTTTATCCGGATAGATTGCGCTTAAATAATTCCTACTTGGATCAGCTAAGAAAGTAAAATGGGGCTGGGTAGCCCCATTAGTTTCTATTTAGCAAAACGAAATAAGCAAGGCGTTATTGATTAAGTTGGTGAACTCTAGCAGCCATTCCCTTTATAACCTCAGCTGCGGTATCTATCTGCTGCGCCACTAGATTATATTGACGCTGTTCAATCGCCTCTCGCACCCCGGGGATGGTTTTCACGCCATATCCAGTATAAAAGCCAGGAGCATAGATGTGGTGAGTGAACCATGGCCTGCCCGGTAAGCCAGCGCTTCTAATTAACTCTCTTTCACTTGTGTAAAGTAAAATATTTTCGGCATTGCTGGCAGATTGTCCATCAGAGCTCTTGCTTTTATATTCTTGGCTCGCTAAATCTAATTCTGAAATCGCATTTTTCAACGGTGCAAAATTGAAGTGAGGGACTGCTGAATTGGACTTAGGTGGTCCTAATGATTGGTTCTGATCGAGAACTAGGTCATAAATACCGGACTCCAGCATAGAATTGATTTCTGCGGTTTTTTCTCTCATTTCGTCAGCAAGGGTTTCAATTTCCTCGATATATAACGCGATATTGTCGCTCAATCCGGTGAACTCGAACGGCAACCTAGGCGCGTTAGCAAGGCGCAGCGTGGCACGTCCGGCGACTTTTGCGAGTGCCGCACCATAAACCATTCCAGGGTCTCGCCACTTGGTATAGTGCTCATAGGTATCGTAAAGGGTATGGTAGCTGCCATCGGCCGCTTCGCCGCCAAACGAGATATTTAGCGAGGCGACACCTAAGTGCTGTAGGAAAGGTGAGTAATCAGAACCAGAGCCTAGTGGGCTTATTCGTAAGTCCTCTCTATTTCGCGCCTCGTCCCGGATCCTAGGATTGTTGCTGTTAACTTGCAGATTCGCTCTCCTGCGCTCCCCAACTGAGACCCCCGTCTGGGGGTCGATGACATCACGCATCACCTCGTTTGCCATTTTTTCTAACACATGGCTGCCGCCGATATTAACAAATCCTCTGCTGTTGCCGTCGGTATTTATATAAGCGACAGCGTGCTCGTCAAGTTCTTCAGCATGATCCTCCACCCATTCTGTAGATCCAATCAGACCTTGTTCTTCAGCATCCCATGCTGCATAAATAACGGTTCGGGCAGGCTTGTTACCCGCAGCTGCTAGTCGGCTTAGCGCTTGAGCTTCTGACATGAGCGCAACTAATCCAGAGAGCGGATCGGCCGCGCCATGATTCCATCCATCATGATGATTTCCCCGAATAACCCACTGATCTGGATACTCAGATCCCGGCATTTGCGCTATGACGTTATATGCCGTCACCATGTCCCAATTAAACTCTAGTTTCAGGCGTACTCGAGCTGGGCCAGGCCCCAGGTGATAAGTAATGGGTAGTCCGCCCTGCCACTGCTCCGGAACGACTTCTCCGCCCATGGCCTCTAGCAAAGGCAGTGCATCGCGATATGAGATTGGCAGCACGGGGATTTTAGTGATGGTTGGGGCGTCTTCGCGCTTAAGGCGTTTGGCGTCCGCGGTGGCGCCAATAAAAGGGGTAAGAACGTCGCCAGGATAGGTTGGCATATCCATAACGGACCCACGTTGTACGGCACTTTCATGCTTAAAAGGGCCGTCAGGGTATGTATCGCCCCTGCCGTAGCCGTCGTCGGCAGGGTCGGAGTAAATTATTGTAGCGATAGCACCTTTCTCGCCGGCAAGTTTTGGCTTAATACCGCGCCAAGATCCGCCATAGCGAGAGACGGCGATTTTGCCTTCTACGCTGATTCCATATCTATCCAAGATGTCGTAGTCAGCAGGGGTTCCGTAGTTTACGAAGACTAACTCACCCTCAACTTCGCCATCCCTGGAAAAAGCGTTATATGGCGGCAGCAAATCGGCGACAGAAGACGTGCTCGGGTCCTCAGGTAAGGCGTCTTCTTCGAGAGTGGCTGTGTAGTGTGTGGGATAAACTAGCTCTAGCTCTCTAGTTTTGGGGCTTGGAAATAAAATTTCGTATTCAACAATCTCGGTGTCAAATCCCCAAGAGCGAAACTTCTCAGCAATAAATTCAACATTTTCGCGACCTTTACGAGTTCCTACATGGTGAGGTTCGGAGGAAAGGATGCGAAGCCATTCATCAAGCTCTGCTGGGTTGATTTCGCTGTCAAATGTAGCTTCAAGTTCTTGCTGGGAAAGGCTGCCGGACTCATTAAAACCTAGAATAGTTTCTTGAGCGAATGTCACTGCACTCATGAACGATAAAGCCAAAGCTACGATGCGCATGATGATCTCCTGCTGGTTTGAAGCCAAGGTTATCATCGTTTTGGGTAGAATTGTCAGTGGCTGAATGAATTGCCTAGGCAGGTTTAGTTTCAGTTGGGACAGTTTCAGTGGGCATCGCAGCATCTGATGACAGCTTGGCTTTGACAAGTGCCAGTTCGGTTCTCTCTATCAGTGATGAAGCCGTGTCATTAAGACTGCTCTGTTCTATGGCAAAGGTGAGCTTTACTTTTACTTCACTGCCCTTGAATCTAAAGGGAAGCTTCGCTAATTCGATGTCCAGAGCGTCGATCTCTGGGCTTGCTGCATTCAATTCAGTGACAGGTTTCAACAGAACAAAATGCCCATTATCTGTGTATGCCAAAAAATCTGAGTCTTTGGATTTTACCTGTATCTCTTTGGCCAATAACTCCAGGGCTTTATCGCCTGCATTTCTTCCATATCCATCGTTTATCGAGTGAAGAGATCGTACATCGCCAATGCACAGACAAAGCCTTTGTTGCCTTTTCTTATGGATGAAGAGTTTTGCTGTGAGCTCTTTAGCAAGTGCTGCTTTGTTTTTAAGCTTAGTGAGCGGATCAAGGTCGGGATCAGCGATAGAGGATGGTGACAGATCATAAGCCTGGCTGATGCTTTTCGTTTTCGCCAGAGCTGATGCCAGGTCAGTGGCTTGTTTTACTGCTAATTTAGTTAGTTCTTGTTCTGTCTGATTGTCCATTGCCGAAGATTTGTCGAGGCTCTCAATAATCTCGTCTAGCTGCTTTTGGGTTTGGGTCTTTAGGTTTTCAAGATCGGTAGAGGTGTCTAAAATTATGCGAATTTTGTCAATGCCTCCGCGCATCTGTTGATTCTTATCCTTGCCTTGCGAGTTAATCTTGCGTTGAGTTGCCTGGGTAGTAGAGATGGACTGACTGACTTTGGTGAGCGCATAATTAATCTCGCTCAGATAATCAAGAAAGCCCTTCTTGTGCTGTGTTTGAGATAAATCTAGCAGATTTAGGATTTTTGGGTAGCTATCTAATAGTACCGTCGCATCGGCGGCAGAAATTTCCTTTGAAAGTGTTTTAGCTATTTGAGTGAGCGCAGAGTTGTCATAAATACTGGTGATAAGTTTGCTAGCAAAATCTTTGCTTTCGGCAAAAAGGGGCGTATTGCTGCTGTGAACACTCTTGCTAACGGTTTGATTTTTTTGTTCGTAAGAGATTCTTGTGGAGGCTTCTGTGTCCGAAGCTTCCAGATTGTGAGCGGTCTTAGATTCACTGTCGGAGGTTTGAGTTGTGCTGGAAACGGACTTTCTGAATCTATTCCAGAGGCCGCCGGAGGGATGTTTGTCTACAAAATTCTTACTCAATTCGGTTAGTAAAGGCAGGAGCAGCTTGATCAGGTCACTTTCAAACTGCCTAGCTAGATCGCTGTTATTCTCACTGGCCTTAATTTTCTTTTGAAATACTTTCAGTTCCTGTTTAATTTCTGCGTCCAGAGAGGACTGAAGTAATAAGGACAAGGCCTCACCAGTATAAGCTTTTTGAGTCTCGGTATTTTCTAGCTTTTGGGTTTCAAGCCGAATCAGGTCTGATTCAATGTTTTGTAGAAGCTTTGAAAGAGAAGAATAGTCTTGAGCTGTTTTTAATTTGCCTCGTAGTTTAACCAATTTTTCGTCGAGGTCGGCATCTAGACCATCTCCAGCTAAGCTAACACTGAGCAAGCCACGCCTGAGTACATCGATAGCTGCAGTGGCTGCTGCTTGCTCACTCTCAAGTTCATCTAAGGTAGAGAAATACTTATCACGCCAAATATCCTGCTCATGTTCGCCTGAACTGAAATTTTGAGAGTTAGTTGATTGTGATGGTCTGATATTCATAAGTTTGAGTTCGCGTTAAATTCAGTTGTGGTCATCTACATTAAGTATAAGACAGCGAAGAGTATTCCTCTGTTTTAATAGTTATAAAAAGAAGCCTTTATATGCCTGTATTTGGTCCGGGTAGACTCCGTTTATGCTGGCCTAATTGGTCAACTTTCGAGATCGATTATTGATTTATCCCTTGGTAAAAGTCTTTCTGAGGATCAGTAAAAAGAAGTCAAAGTGGCTGGGTGGAAAGGCAATAGCGGTCACAGAGTTATCGCCCTTGTATAAGTACAAAATCGATTAGGGTAGGGATGAGCTGTCGAAGTTTTAACTCAGATTTGGTTTGGATTAAAGTAAGTTAGCTTAGAGGCTTGTTCGACTCCGAATTGCAATTTACATATCTCTAATCAAGTCCGCAAAATTGATTTCAATACTCAAATTTTATGCCGTCCTGAGTCCTTGAAAGGGTTAAGCCACCATGTTTGGTAGCGGCACTAAAGACGGTAAAGCCTGAATTTTCAGGGCACACCACCGCAGTTTCGCGGATATCGCTATCATCTTCGAGCAATAGCACTAGATCCCTGCCCGTGAAAGCTTCTTCCGCGGTGTCACTGGCGTCTATATTAGCGGGTGACTCATGGGCAGAGGCAGGTTAGAAGTGAAGGTTGCTCCTGCTTTTATGTGCTGGCAAGACAGTACTGAGCGATGCCCCAGCACCTTGGTAATCATTTTTGGTGCAAAAATTATCAGTATATGGTGAATAAAGTATTGATATTGGCAGGTTAGCGTTGTTAAATCTTTCGCGCGTAGCAAGCTTGAATATTCTATTTATTATGTGCAATAACAGTCGAATCAGGATTATGTGTGCTTCTGGTTAACATCACACAGTTCTTGTTGCAGAAAAAATTCTAATGTTCAGGATCTGGCATACAGACTCTTGATGGCGAAGGCTAGAACGTTCTCGAGGTCTCTGACGTGAGGTCTGAAAGAGAGCTGTTTACCAAACATCCAAAGATGCCTTTGATTTTCAGCAATTTGATACTGCGAAGGGGGCTAACCGGAGCTGAACTGATAAAGCGGGTATTAGAAGAAAAGCCTAATACGCTGGTTGCCTTTGCAACAGGTTATCAGAACAAAGGATAAGCTATCGCCGCCAATACCATGGACTTAGATATTGTCATTTACATTTTAAACCCAACGAGATTTTGAAGTATCGGAAAGCGTCCATGTCATGTTCGACAAGCAATCTTGGCGAGCTACCCAAACATGCTTGAAAATATACAAAAAGGAATGGCCAATGAAAATAATCAAAAACGTTGATGTTAATGCCCTCGCTAATTTCTATTTCGACGGTCAAGTTAGCAGTCGCACCCTAACTCTTGCTAGCGGCGAGAATAAAACCCTAGGCGTTATGTTGCCCGGTGAATATCGATTTGATACAGCTAAAAGGGAATTGATGGAGATTCAAGCCGGCAAAGTTGAAGTTCTTCTACCTGGGCAAACTGAGTGGCAAGCCGTTGAGTCTGGTGGTAATTTTAAAGTGCCTGCTAAAGCGGCTTTCGATATTAAAGTTTTGGAGCCTACAGATTACTGCTGCTCCTATTTTGACTGACATCTAATGCTGGCTAACTCCTATAATAATCGTGTAGGCGTTGGCAGCCTATTAGCAAACGCTGATCCCGATAGTATGAACGTCCCTCGGCCATACACCTCCATTGGGCAAAATGCCGTAATAGTTTTTTCTATTGACTGGCACCTTGTGCATAAAATAATTGAACTGTTCATCTACGCTATCCTCGCAAATTTCATAAAGCAGACTAATAGCTGCAAGATCATCAGCATGCATTTCACTTTGGCTCGGTAAAAAATGCATCAGAGCTTCAGGATTGAAGCTGTGACGAAGTCCTAGTCCATGTAAAATTTCGTGACTTAGTATTTTGTCAATATTGCTCGAGTTGATTACTGAGAGATTTAGCCAAATATCAAAATCAATAATTTGTAGTGTGTCGTGCAACCAGTAGCGTTTTGTTGTCGCGCCAATAGTTTTTTCTTCTGTTTCAAAGTTGGTTTCTTCTAGCTCAACGGTTGGCGGTAGTTTTTGTAGATTTTGATGAGGTGTGTCAGCGCAATAGAAAGTGACTTTATAGTCAAATCCGACAGACTTCTGAATGCCACTATTTTTAAACATAACTGGTGACACTGATTCAAATGCTTTTTCAATGGCGGGTAACATATAAGCAGGACAACTTTCCATCCAATGATACTGAATGTTGTCTCTCCATCGCTCGCCAGTAAACTCGAAACCATAGCTATGTGGCAGGGCCAGCATAGAGAGAGAAAAAATCACTAGGGATAAAAAACCAGTCTTCTTAAAGGCTGTTATCGAATGTTTTTTATTCATAGCTAAACGGTTCTCGGTTAGTGACTTTCAACAACAGCAGTCTGACGTTGACTTAAACCAATTGTAGTTGAGAAAAAAGCAGCAGGTCAGAGTTTATATTAAAAGAAAATAGAGTTTGGTAAGGCGAGCTTGGTTTTAAGTGAGCGGCTAACAGTGTGTTTAACGAAAATAGTGGTGAGGTTGGCGCTGTGCGTGAGTCTAAACGGGTTTCCTGCTTCATTTGTTTAGTGAGAGTCTGAGAGTCAGGATCGCTTTTATAAACTGAGAAGATAGTGTGGTGGGCAATGACATCGACTCCCTATGCTAATTTTCTTTAAGCCCCCCCCCACACCCCGCAGTATACGAAGCTATTTCTGCCAGCTGGGTCGGCGTCAATCGTTGGACTTCACGCAAGATAGCTTATAGTCTCTAGCAATCAGACAAATGCATATTGTGTTCAGGGAAAAAGCTATGTTGTTCAAATTATTCAGAGGCGCACTATTATCTGGTCGTTCTTATATTGCCATTGCGGGCGGTCTAATTTTATCCTTTCATGCTGGTGCCCAAGTGCCGATTATTCAGCCGGGTGCTCCAGGCCAACCTAGCCGACAGATTACCGCTGAGGAAGCATCAGATCTGGCAGGCATTCAGTTTTCTGGCGGTGATGCGAAGTTTATGCAGGGTATGATTTCTCACCACAGTCAAGCACTTGAAATGAGCATTTTGGTAAGCGATCGGACAAACCGGGATACGATGAAACTAATGGCCCGGCGTATCTCTCTATCTCAAGAAGATGAGATTGACATGATGCAAGACTGGCTCGAGGCCCGTGATCTGATGGTCCCAGGAATGGATTCTCATAACATGGCCGATGGCGAGATGATGCCGGGCATGGCCAGCATGGAGGAAATGGCTGAACTAGGAACTTTGCAAGGGGCTGCCTTTGACACGATGTTTCTGCGGCTAATGATAGAGCACCATAAAGGTGCCTTAACTATGGTTGAAGATTTGTTAGGCCAGCGGGGCTCTGCTCAGGATTCAGTGCTGTTCGAATTCACCAGCGATGTGACCGCCGATCAAGCTAGCGAAATTGATCGTATGAACTCCATGTTGGCAGGTTTTTCCCCTGATCCGCGGGTTAATTTGAGAGCTGGTTTCAGAGATGCAGGCGAAGCCTCATTGAATATGCAGCTGCTCGCTGCGCTGCCCAAGCCTGATGGCTTTTTTGATCCAGCGAATCCTTCTGGGTTGCCCATGCCTACCGAACCAGAGAAAGCTGAAACATTGGAACCCGATTCCGATGCTGGGAGCGAGGACAACATCAGCGATGAAGAAACTGTGGGGCAGGAAGCGAATAGTAATCTTGTTGAGACATCGGCGACCGAAGCCCTTGATGATGAAAATACGGAGCCTCGCGGCGGCCTGCTAAACTTCGCTAATACCGACTTATTGTTTGCTAATGACGTTTTAGTAGCTGGCAATTATCACGGCTTTAACGCCTACGATATCAGTAACCCCAGGGCACCTGAACTGCTTAGCTCTGTCGTGTGTCCGGGCGGGCAAGGTGACGTTTCGATTATTGGCGACTTGTTGATTATGTCTGTGGAACAAACGCGTGGCCGCTTGGACTGCGGTTTACAGGGGGTAGCAGAGCCCGAGAGCGAAGAACGATTCCGCGGCATTCGCTTGTTTGACGTTAGTAATTTTAGAATGCCTGTTCAGGTAGGGGCGGTTCAAACCTGCCGTGGCTCTCATACTCACACAGTGGTTACTGACCCTGATGATGAGGGCAATATCTATGTATATGGCTCTGGCACTAGCAGTGTCCGTCCAGGAGAAGAACTTGAAGGCTGCTCGGATGAGTCTCCTTTCAAAGACCAGGACTCGGCGCTGTTTAGAATCGATGTAATTCAAATACCTCTTAACAACCCATCCGATGCACGAGTTGTAGCCCGACCTTTTATTTTCTCTGATCCAGAATCCGGTGTGCTTGCAGGACTATGGGAAGGGGGCGATCACGGACCTGACACGCAGGACACTCGGATGACAAATCAATGCCATGATATTACCGCTTACCCAGAAATAGGCTTAGCCGCTGGCGCTTGCTCTGGAAATGGCATTCTTCTGGATATTTCCGACCCAGCCAACCCGGTGCGCATTGATGAAGTGATTGATTCTGGGTTTGCCTATTGGCATTCGGCTACGTTTAATAACGACGGCAGCAAAGTCTTGTTTACTGACGAATGGGGTGGTGGGTCACGACCTCGCTGTCGTGCGTCCGATCCAATAGATTGGGGCGCAGATGCGTTTTATGACATTGTGGATAATAAGATGCAGTTTCGCAGCCATTACAAAATGCCTGCGCCGCAGACAGACACTGAAAACTGCGTCGCCCATAACGGCTCTTTAGTCCCGGTGCCGGGCAGAGACATCTTCGTTCAGGCTTGGTACCAAGGTGGAATTTCGGTTATAGATTTTACTGATTCAACAAACCCTACCGAGATAGCATTCTTCGATAGGGGGCCGGTTGATGCAGAAGAGCTAATTACAGGCGGCTATTGGTCAGCTTATTGGTTCGATGGTTTGATCTATGGAACTGAAATTGCGAGGGGACTAGATGTTTTTGCACTAACCCCTTCCGACTATTTGACAGAAAACGAAATAGCGGCTGCTTCTTTGCGCTCGGCCGGTGACGTGGTTAACGCACAGCAACAGGCTCGCCATAAATGGCCTGCTGAGCCGGTGGTAGCAAGAGCGTACATAGACCAATTGCTGAGAAGCGAGGTCTTAGATCAATCTCAATTGGACGAGTTAAATACAGCGTTGGATCGTGCTGAAGAGCTGATTGCGTCTGACAATAATGATCGTAGAGCCTCTCGTAGCCTACAGTCTTTGGCGGTAAGCTTAGAGCAAGAAAGTAAGCAAAGGCAGGGCACGACTCGTAAGCGTTACACTGAACTAGCAGTTATAGTTGATGAAATAGCTAGACGTATTCGTTGACAGCATAGGCTAGGATTCGCGCAACCAAGAAGCCCCTGTTTTAGGCTTGAAGCAGGGGCTTTTTGGTGTCTAGGGATTCATATTCTCGCTAATTTTGGCATCTTGCCCTCTAAAAGCGCTCTCTAGTGTTTTTGCTGCTCTTGTTAGGTACTATTCAGCCTCTGATTTTATTTAGATCGAGTTCATGGAGGTGACGGCGATGAAAGTTTCACGATTATTAGTTCTACAAATAGCCCTGGCATTAGGTTTAATACATGCCACCGCCAATGGCCAAGAAGGTTGGCCGGCTGAGCCGCCTGCCGAAGCACCTGAGCAGTGGGGAGCAGTTTCAGCCAATTTTGAGGAGATTCCCTATCCTTTTCCGGTTCAATTTTTGAGCTTGAAGCGCTACGGACAAGATATGCGCATGGCGTATATGGATGTCGCACCTACTGGCCGCAGCAATGGCCAAACTATTTTTTGGCAGCACGGGATGAATTTTTACTCAGAGGCTTACACTCCGACACTAGAGGCTTTAAGCGAAGCGGGTTTTCGTGTTCTTGCGGTTGACCGAATCGGCTATGGTAAATCCTCAAAGCCCATTATTCCTTATAACTTCAATTTCGTCGCGGCCAATATGAAGGCGCTGTTAGATGAATTAGGAATCAGTGAAGCTGCTATTGTTGGACATTCTATGGGCGGCATGACTGTTAGCCGATTTGCCATGTTATACCCTGAAGTCACCACTCATGTGGTGTTGGTGAATCAAATTGGCTTAACTGATCAGCGTCAAAGCCGAACGTGGGTAGATCCCTACGCTAATGAGCTTGGTGTTGCTACGTATCAATCAATTCTACGAGGTCACCGGCGTTATTTTCCTCAAGATTGGCCACCTGCTCATTTAGAGTTTGTTAGGCGTCAATATGGCCAGACTATGAGTGGCGAATGGCCGCGCATTGCCATGGTTCGAAGGCTACAAGGTCAGATGCTGTACGAAGATCCAGTCGTTTATGATTGGCAGCATATAGACTCAAAGGCACTTATTTTGGCGGGTGAAGAAGATGGATTAGTAGCTGACTTTCCTACATTGGCTCGCCATGTTGATAGCGAATTACAAAACTCAACGATTCTTCTTTATCCTGAGATTGGTCACGCGCCGCAAATAGAAATCCCTGATCAATTTCATACGGATCTAATTCGATTTTTGAAATCAGATCCTAGCGAGCCTGCCTCACAATGGAAATAAGGTAAAAGTAGTCAGTAAAAACCTCGAAGCTAGTGGCATTTCCCCCTGCAGTGGCTTCGGCGTTTAAATTTAATCACAGTGTTTAACTTTTGGGGTTTAAAAATGAGTCTCCACGCTAAATCAATACTGACGCTAGCCTCTTTGTTAATAGCTACCTTGTTAAAAGCAAACGTAGGGATAAGTGCTGAACTGTCTGAAGAGATTGTCGACATTCCTGAGCCAACGCGGTTCGTTAGTGAGCATAGCGCCAGATTTAATGGGGAACGGGTAGAGTATACGGCGATTGCAGGTGAAACTTATCTCAACGATAAAGCAGGGAAGCCTAAAGCCAGTATTTTCACCTTTAGCTACATAAAAAATAATACAGACTCAGCCGAATCCAGACCGGTGACCTTTATTTGGAATGGCGGCCCAGGGTCATCCTCAACTTGGCTGCATATGGGTGGCTATGGACCAAAGCGTATTATTGTGCCCTCCAATGCCGAGCACGCGGGCTTGCCGCCATATCCGATTGACGATGCTCCGGAGACCATCCTTGATGTGTCGGATTTAGTGTTCATCGACCCTGTTGGCACCGGCTATTCTCGTGCATTGGGCACTCATAAAGGCAAAGAGTTTTGGGGGCTTAATGAAGATGCCGACTCAATGGCAGAGTTTATTAGAACTTGGATCACAGAAAATAAGCGCTGGAATTCACCAAAATTTCTTTTGGGTGAAAGTTTTGGAACGACACGAGCGGCATTGGTTGCCCATAAGCTCGAAGGAGATTTGTCTATAAGCCTTAATGGTATTGTCTTTGTGTCCCAAGCGCTGGATTACCAAGGATCGACCCCTTATGTTCGAGACAATATTATTTCCCATGTTACCTATGTGCCGACCATGGCAGCAACCGCGCTTTATCATAATAAAGTGACGCCCGTTCCTGGTGACTTGCCTAGCTTTGTTCAGGCGGCCCGTGAATTTGCCACTGAAGAATATCTGCCTGCTTTATTTAAAGGCTCTACGATCAGCATCGAGGAGTTTGATCGGGTAAAAGATCGTCTAGCTTATTTTACCGGACTTAGCCCTGAGTATATTGAACGCGTAGACTTGCGAGTTCGAGGTGATCGTTTTAAAAAAGAACTTCTTCGGGATCAAGGTTTGGCAGTAGGTTCGTTAGACGCCCGCTATACTGCGGATGAAATAGATGATGTTGCATCAAATACGGCAAGAGATGCGGCTAGTGACAGTATTTCTGGGGCCTATCGTGCGGCATTAATGAGTTACATTGCCAGCGATTTAGAGGTAAGTTGGGACCGTCTGTATATGGATCCAGCGGACTCTGAATTGAGCCCTAATTGGCGCTGGCGCACGGTAGCAGATGGCCGTTCTTGGGAGCCAGCCTATGTGAACACAGCCCATAATTTGTCTGAGGCGCTTAGAATAAACCCTTCCCTTAAAGTGTTTATAGCGTCTGGCTACTATGACATGGTTACTCCGTTTTTTGATGCCGAATACACCTTAAATCGCCATGATATAAGACCTGAACGGCTGCAATTTGAATATTATGAGGGCGGTCACATGATGTATGTTAACGAGCCTTCGCGGGTTAAGTTGCTAAAGGACACGCGGCGTTTTATTTTGCAGCAAACACGCTAGAAAAAAGAATACTGAGGGCGCTAGGCTAGATAAAATCGTCTCAGAATAACTATAATAACCTCTTTTAAAATACAGGCAAAAATGACATGAACGAAGTAGTAATCAGTGGCGTGGGATTGTGGAAACCAGCCCACTCGATTTCGAACGAAGAATTGGTGGAAAGCTATAACGCGTGGGCTGCGTCATTCAATGCAGAAAACCGGGAGGCTATAGATGCTGGGGAAATTTCATCTAAGCCACTTTCTAGTGCGGAATTCATCGAAAAAGCGTCCGGAATTAAAAACCGCTATGCCTACAAAAAAGAAGGGATATTGGATATAACGCGGATGCGGCCAAAGATTGAACGGCGCAGGGAGGATGAGCTGTCCCATCAGGGCGAGATGGCCCTGCATGCAGCAAAGCTTGCTATGGCATCAGCGGCGAAAACAGCCGATGACATAGACATGGTCATAGTTTCTTGTGCTTACACAGAAAGGTCCTATCCTGCTATTGCCATTGAAGTACAGGACGCACTAGGCATAAAAGGAACAGGTTTTGATATGTTGGTGGCTTGTTCTGCGGCGACTTTTGCACTACAGCGAGCTCATGATGCGATTGCCGCAGGGTCCGCGAAAGCAGTTTTGGTTATTAATCCTGAGCTTACTTCTCCCCAAATTAACTATCGCGACCGGGACAGTCACTTTATTTTCGGTGATGTCAGCACGGCTGTGATTATAGAGCCCAAAGATACCGCTACCGCTGATAACCAATTTAAAATCATAGGGACTAAATCACAGACCGTGTTTTCTAATAATATTCGGTCTAACTTCGGTTATGTTTCACGTGCCGAAGATGTTGATCCCTTCATGGCGGAAAACTTGTTTCATCAAAATGGTAGAAGCGTTTTTAAAGAAGTTTGCCCGATGGCGGCAGCGCATTTACAAGATCAAGTTGAAAAAGTAGGCCTGGCTACTTCTGATGTTAGGCGTTGGTGGTTACATCAAGCTAATCTAAATATGAATCAACTCATTATTCGTCGTGTGCTTGGTCGTGATGCAAGCCAAGATGAATCGCCAACGGTTTTAGATAATTTTGCGAATACAGCGTCTGCGGGTTCGATTATTGCTTTTTGCCAGCACCATGAAGACTTAGTCATTGGTGACAAAGGTGTTATTTGTTCCTTTGGTGCTGGCTATTCCATTGGCTCCTTAGTGTTGGAGAAGTGCAGCTAAAATTGTATCGCCTGCCGCTGCGTTTGTCATTTGACTTGCTGAAGAGCTGGCCATTTTTTTGAGGTATTGGAGTTATTACAATTTTTTGTGGCCGATTCATAATTCCTAGTTATCTAGTACTTGTTAGTTTTTTTCCTGCTATTCCTTTTTAAAGTGCAGAGTTTCCTATGTTTAAAACACACATTGTTGCGCGCATCATCTTATTGACTGCTGGCTTGCTCGTAAGCAGTGCTAGTTTTTCTCAACAAAGTCTTCGGCCATCAGTGCCGGTCGCAATTGTAGGAGGCATGTTGTTAGATGGTTACGAAGCAGCGCCAATTCATCACTCCGTAGTGATTTTTGAAAATGGTGTTATCACAGCCGTGGGTGAAAAACACGATACGCCGATTCCCGATAATGCGGTTGTGATTGATGCTGGTGGCCGCACGGTAATGCCGGGATTGATTGATGCTCATATGCATATCGATCTAATTGGGCACGGTGAGTATGATGACTACTATCGGTTTTTAAAGGGTACAGAAAGGCTACACGAAGCTATGCCTATTGCTGCAAAGCAAATGATGAGGGCTGGGGTCACCAGTGGCCTAGACCTTGGTGCGCCTTTCGAAATTCTTGAGTTTAGAGAAAGGGTGAGAAGAGGTGAAATCCCCGGCCCACGAATTAGTTTATCAGGACCTTGGATTACCCGCATCGAACTTGAGGGTGTGCCTGACGAGTATGAAATGATTATTTCTTCTCCTGAAGAAGCTGCTCAAGCGACGCGTGAGCTAATTGCGCGAGGTTCGGATGTTATTAAAACGTGGGTGGGTTTGAGTGAACAAGACTACAAAGCAATTGTGGTCGAAGCTCACAAAGCCGGTGTAAAAGTACATGCTCATCTTTATGACCCTGATGCTATCCGAATGGCAATTGACGCTGGGGTCGATGTATTTCAGCATGTGGGTTCCGCACGAAACCCGGCTTATGATGAAGATCTTGTGGCAGAGATAGCTCACAAGAGCATTCCTGTTGTACAAACGATCTCCCATCGTATTTGGGTTTATCCCGCCACCGTAGCTTTTCCAGAACGCTTGTATGATCCGGTCTACAAAAAGGATATGCCAGCGGATTTCTATGCCGAGTTTTTAGCCTCTGTTGAAAATTTCCATCGCCGCTCATACTTCGATGAGATAGGCCGTGAGACGCGTAATTCCAGGCAGTCTGCTAGTCAGTTTATCAATGCCGGTGCCTACATGGGCGTTGGCACTGATGCTGCGAGTCCCCTAAATATGCACACCGAAGCAATGTGGCGGGAAATGTCTGCCTTAGTTGAAAGCGGCATGACGCCTATTCAAGTGATTTCTGCAGCTACCAAAACCAATGCAGAAATCATTGGTAAAATTGATGAGATCGGAACAATTGAAGTTGGTAAACTGGCAGATATCATTATTGTTGACGGCGATCCGCTGCGTAATGTGGAAGTATTAGACTACGTGGAAATAGTGATTAAGGATGGCGGCGTGTGGTATTCAGAAAAGGCAGCCTTTGGCGCCGTAACCGAAATCGGCCACGCTTTCTAAAGAGTGGCCGTAGCTAGGCCGATTCAAATAATGAAATTGCCGGCTAGCACAGCCAATGGCAGTGCTATAGCAGTGCGCAGTAGGAAGATCATTGCCATGTTTAGAAAGCCAAGTGGGATTTTAGATTTTACGACGATGGCACCCACCTCAGACATGTAAACTAACTGACACACAGAAACTGTTGCTACCACAAAGCGGGTTAGCTCACTTTCTATTGAAGCGCCGATTAGGGCAGGTAGAAACATATCAGTAAAGCCTACAAGGATAAGGGGTGCTGCCTTGGTGGCTTCCTCTAATCCAAATAGGTTTAGAACTGGAGCAAGAGGATAGCCCAGGATTGTAAAAAGTGGCGTGTACTCGGCTAGAATTAAGGCTAGCGTGCCAATGCCCATGACGACCGGTACGATGCTTAGCCAAAGTTCGGTAATGTTACGGCCTACTCGAGAGCCAAGCTCTTTTAATGTTGGTGCATTGCTGGCGCGGTTTAATGCCTCTGCGATAGCCACCTTAATCAAGCCATCGCTGGTATCGATGTTTCTTGTCGCTTCGCTGGTTTGGTCTTCAATGAAGGTGTTGCGAATGCGGTTCAGAGGCGGCAATCTAGGGGTGATGAGAGCCGCGACAAAACCAATGCCAATCACGGTGAGGTAGTACGGAACAAAGACGTGACCTAAACCGATCACATTGATAACCAGCAGAGAAAACGACACCGACACTACTGAGAAGTTGGTGCATATAACGGCAGCCTCCCTAGCGGTGTAGAATCCCCTTTCATATTGCTGCGTGGTGATAAAGACACCTACCGGTCCAGACCCCATCCAAGAAGCAATTGCATCTATAGCGCTGCGCCCAGGAAGATTGAAAAGTCGTGTGAATAGCTTGCTCATTAGCACCCCGACCATTTCCATCAAGCCGAAATCCACAAGCAATGGCAGGAATACTGTGGCAATGCCAAAGTAGGTCATAGTAATGGGGATAAGATTGCCCAGTGTGGTGCCACTGGTGTTATCACCTATTAGCCAGTCAGGGCCGACTTGAAATAAGTAGGCCATGGCCGCGATAAATCCAAATGCCCGCAGCGGGAACCAAATAGGGTGCAGAGTAAGATGACCGGCAAGTCCCGGCAGCCGGTCACTGAGTTTATGACTGAATTTAAACGCTATACTAAAGGCGGTTGAGACTGCAATGAGGAAGCCTGCAAACTGAGAAAGCTGAGGCTTCCAATTATCGATAAAGAGATCGCCTACATAGGCCATGCCGACAGTTATCTGGCCATCAACAGGAAAAGGCGTGAGGAAAAATAAAGTGCCGATAAGAGAGGGCAGTAAAAACAATGCCCAAGTTTTAGAACTATGACTGCTGATATTAGAGCTCACTTAAGAAAATTCCTTAAGACAGTTAATCATGGCATCCATCTCCTGCTCGGATCCGATACTAATACGTAGATGGTTTTCTAAAGTATTAACTCGATTTTGATCTCGCAAGATGATGCCATTTTGGCAGAGCCATTCGAAGACTTTTGTGCTGTCCTGAAAATGAACCAAGAAAAAGTTTGCATGACTTGGATAGACATTCTGAACCATGGGCAAGGCTGCCATTATCTCCTTATACTTTTTCTTCAATGCCAAGCTTGTGTCTCGCTGCTTTGCCATGAAGCTGAGGCCGTCAACTGATAGCGCTTCAATACCTATCCGCGCACTTGGGTCGGGAATTGGGTAGGGTGCGATTAGAGTGCTCACATATTCAAGAATCGATTCATCAGCAACAATAAAACCGAGTCTTATGGCAGCAAGGCCAAAGGCCTTGGACAGAGTTCGCAAAATGACAAGGTTAGGATGGTTGGCAATTTCACTAACCAGAGATTGATCAGGGCAAAACTCGCTGTAGGCTTCGTCAACGACAACCAAGGCATCTTCTTTGTGCTGATCTGCGATGCCAAGGATGTCAGCAGCAGGCAGTAAATTGCCGGTTGGGTTATTCGGGTTGCAAATAAAGATGATTTTGAGGTTTTGCTGAGGCTTTAGGTTTGCAGCCATCGTTAGATCAAAGTCGGTCGTCAATGGGATAGATTCAACGGCCACCTGATGGGCATTAGCGATAAACTCATACATGGAATAAGTGGGGGTTTGAATTCGAATTGCATCAATCCCAGGCTGACAAAAGGTGCGGATCAGTAAATCGATGCCTTCATCTGCACCACGCACAGCAACGACTTTTGAAGTCTCGATTTTTAAGTAGCCGGCATAGTGTTTGGCGAGTTCCTGAGGCAAAAAATCAGGATAGCGCTGCCAAGTCTCGCCAGTCGGCATACCGAATGGTGTGAAAGGTAATTCATTGGCGTTGAGGTAAACCTGCCCCTGACCACCGATGCGTCTTGCGGACTGGTAAGGCTCTAAATCTGCCAGTTGCGGGGCGACTAACTTTTTAGCTAAAAATTTCACAGGTCTCAGATATCTTATCAATGAATAGATCGCCAGAGCATATAAGTTAATGGGCTGGAGAGCCAGAGTCTTGTTGAATCAAGCCGTTGCATCGTGCGAATGGGTCCTGTCATTGGATTTACTTTTTGAACTGCGTTGTTAGCTTGAATTGGCAGTAAGGGGGATTGAAGTGGCGGCAGTAGCGGCAGCAGAAATAGGAGGGGCGCGGCAAAGGCGCGCTAGGAGGAAGCTTGGCTTATTCTGAATTTACTTTATAATTCGGCTGGCTAGGCTTTACTTGCTTAGCGATGTTCTCGGGGCGGGGCGAGATTCCCCACCGGCGGTAATTTGCAGGGCAGCTTTGTTTGCTGCCTCTACAAAAAGCCCGCGAGCGCCTGACTAGCAATCAGGGTCAGCAGATTCGGTTTAAATCCGAAGCCGACGGTTATAGTCCGGATGATAGAGAATGGAAAAACACGGCCTTGCACAGGCTGAGCGATTCTATACGCCCTGATTCCAGCTTATTTAATATTTAGGGTTTCGCCATGAATCAGATACAAAAATCAAAGATTGCCTTTATTCAAGCCTCTTGGCACTCGGAAATCGTCGAACAAAGTTACCTCGGTTTCGAGTTTGCCTTGTCTAATGGCGAGAGTGTTATTGGCGATAGTGCTAAAGATCAAATTGATAGATTTCACGTGCCGGGAAGTTTAGAAATTCCGCTGCAAGCAAAGCTGCTGGCCAAGACGGGCAAGTACGCCATCATTGTTGCCGCCGGCCTTATAGTCGACGGAGGCATATACAGGCACGACTTCGTAGCAAAAACAGTGCTCGATGCAATGATGAAGGTTCAGTTGGCGTCAGAAATACCAATACTGTCGCTTGTTCTAACCCCCAATCAATTTCAAGAAACCGAAGATCACATCGCTTTCTTTAGCCAGCATTTCTACAAAAAGGGTGCCGAGGCCGCACAGGCATGCATTGAGACGCTACTGAATCTGCAGGATTTACGGGGCTGAGTTATCTTAATCACTGGCGGCGATGTCGCATTGATTCGCTGAATGAAGACCCCTAATCTTGCCACCGGCTTAGGAATTGGCAAGTTTAGCTAGGAAATCCTCCTATCCACAGCATGCGCCAGTTCAAAGAAAATGGGTGGCTTGCTGTTTGCTTGAGTTTTGGACTTGAGCTGGCAATATCGCTGCTATGGATTGTGAGTAGTCTTGGGGCTTTGCTATTTTCACTAAGCGAATACGCTTGATTTTTTTTATCTATCTATATTTCGACTTCGACTTCGACTTCAACCGCAACGAAGCCACAGACATATGAAAATTACCCAGCTGTCAGTTATTGCCGTTTGCTTAATGATTGCTCAGATCAGCTTTACCGCCGAAACAATCCCTTTTGATTTAAGCCTGACTGACAGCATTAAGGTGATGAGTTTTAATATTCGTTACAACAATCCTAGCGATGGTGATTACGCTTGGCCTAACCGCAAGGCTATGGTTGTGAGCATGGTTAATTTTCATGGTGCGGACGTCATAGGCATGCAAGAAGTACTGCGAGGTCAATTGATTGAGCTTGAGACTCTGCTACCTGACTATGCTTGGTATGGTGTGGGCCGCAACAACGGGCGGATTGACGGCGAGAACACAGGTGAGTTTGCCCCGATTTTTTATCGCCAAGACCGTTTCCAGTTTTTAGACAGTGGAGAGTTCTGGCTTTCAGAAACCCCAGACGTAATCGCCAGCCGCGGCTGGGATGCCGCACTGCCGCGCATCGCCACGTGGGCGAAGTTAAAAGACCGTCAGTCCGGTCAAGATTTTATTCATATAAATACTCATTTTGATCACCGAGGAGATGTTGCCCGAGTTCGCAGTGCTCAGTTAATTCTCGATAAACTGGCGATTCTAAGCGATGGTTTGCCTATGGTGGTCACCGGAGACTTTAACGTCACCCCAGACAGCGACGCTTACGCCACAATGACAAGCGCCCTCGCCGATACTAAATTTGAATCCGAATCTTTACCCCATGGCCCGGATGGAACTTTTGGCGGCTTTACCGTTGAGCTAGGGGAAACTACTAAACGAATAGACTACGTGTTTGTAGGAGACGGCATTAAGGTGCTGCGCTATGGCGTGCTAAGTGATCAATGGAATGGCCTCTATCCATCTGATCATTTGCCGGTGCTGGCAGAAATTCAGCTGCAGGGTGTTAGAGCGCTGGGACAATGAATTGTAGAAGCCTTGCCTTCCGAATTTTAAATGTGAACCCTGACCTGGCCATACATCCTCTCCGTGCTGATCCATATTGGAGCCCTAAAGAAAGCAATCTGTAATTGCATTTTTACAGGAGGATATTACCCTCTGGCGTGGCCTGCCTTTTCGTCTAAGTTGGTTGGCAGGTTTAGGCTGTCAATCGCGCGGTCTTCGATACATTCCGATACAGCCAGTATGAATCATTAGTAACGGTCGTTAGATTAAAATATTTCAGGTTTACTTTTTTATTAGGAACGTTTGATTTTTAATTTCGAAGATAGTGGCGGTGTGTAGTTTCTTCGGCAGCGCCTAATTCGG
>TARA_B110000208_G_scaffold32540_1_pt1 | contig 31791 bp, 30 predicted proteins | sample TARA_B110000208 | Tara Oceans TARA_B110000208 (sample SAMEA4397426) | marine metagenome | biome: Polar Biome; feature: [SRF] surface water layer (ENVO:00010504); material: water (ENVO:00002006), including particulate matter (ENVO:01000060) such as... | depth 5 m
ACAATGGCATCTTGCACTGAGCGGATTTTTCCAGGAGCGGCATAATAAGGAGAAGCAGCCCAGCTTACTACCTGTGCCGCAAGGCTTGGGTCTGATTCAACTATATCCGCAAGGTCGCTAACCACGGCATTTGGGTTAACTCGTAACTCGATAATGCGCTGTGCTGTGGCTGGCAGCGTCGGTATTTCAAGAGTATCTTCTAAGCGTTGTTTAATCCGAACTGATGTAAATGTCTTCAGAGAATGGACAATTCTCTTCGCATCTTCATCTGGACTCGGCGCGGTGCTGGATAGATTGCTAGGATCAATAGCAAACTCAAGCGTTAGCATATCCTGATTAAAAACCAGCAAATCTTTTTGCAAAACCGCCAGCTCTATAGGCTTTGGCTCGGCACCGTCAGCACTGGACATTATGATCAACCTATCTGCAGCGACAGATTGGTCTAATAAGGTGGTTACATTATTTAGTTCCGGTATGTTGCTGAGCTTGGTCAAACGCTCTGACGCATAAAATTCTTTTAGCTCGGTAGCGCTGACAGCAACCAAGTCACGGCCGGTTTTTTCCTTTATACTTTTTAAATCTAAAAGAGAATGCTCCGCCAAAATAGCTTGAACCCGGCCGGTTTTGTCTTGTAGCAAGACCGACCGAACTATCGTCTCCTTTTTAGCCGACAAAGGTATTGAGGCTGCAGCTTCGATATTCAATTTATATCCTTAACAGAGGTTGTTCTGTTTGGCATACACGCGTTGATGCTGGTTGCGTGCTTACCTTGTGTTATGCAACAGGGTGAAAATAGGTTTTGACTAAAACTGGGTTTGTTCAATGCTAAGTATAGATAGGATTTTTGAATCAGTGAGATATCTTCAATGAATAGAAGAAAAGATTAGGGAAGGCCAATTAATCGTTGGGTTAGACATTAATATAGTGTTCACTGCCTCCTAGCCAGCGTTGGATAAGGGGTTCGATAATCTCAGGATGTTCGCTCATTATAATTTCAGAAGCGGTTTGGACGTCATCCAACAGGTCAGCATCGACTGATAAATCAGCAATTTTAAAGCTCATCATCCCAGTTTGTTGGGTGCCTAGGACTTGGCCTGGTCCTCTTAGTTCCAGATCTTTCTCAGCTATATAGAATCCATCTGTGCTTTCCCTCATGACAATAAGCCGCTTCTTGCTGTGCTCGGATAGCGGCGTCTGGTAAAGCATAATGCAATGACTTGCAACAGAGCCTCGGCCAACACGGCCTCTGAGTTGATGTAACTGCGCAAGCCCAAGCCGTTCCGGGTTCTCGATTACCATCAAGTTAGCATTGGGCACATCTACTCCAACCTCTATAACCGTGGTGGCAACCAGCAGATGAATCTCCGCATTTTTAAAAGAATCCATGATGGCGACTTTTTCTGCGGGTTTTAGGCGCCCATGTATTAGACCTATCACCAAGTGGGGTAGTTGCTCCCGTAATTGCTGACAGCTAACCTCGGCTGCCTGACATTCAAGTTCCTCGGACTCCTCAATAAGCGTGCAGACCCAATATGCCTGATTACCGGCACTACAGGCTTTTTCGATTCTCTCTACCACCTGATCGCGACGGTCATTGGAAATTAAGGCGGTATTAATTGGAATTCTACCTGGGGGCAGTTCACTAATTACTGAACAATCTAGATCGGCGTAGGCACTCATGGCCAGCGTCCGAGGTATTGGTGTGGCCGTCATAACAAGTTGGTGAGGTGTTATTTCGTCTTTGGCAGCTTTTTCACGGAGAGCAAGTCGCTGGTGCACACCAAAACGATGTTGCTCATCGATTATGATTAAACCCAGCCTGCGATAGATAACCCCCTCTTGAAACAGGGCATGAGTGCCGACTAAAAGCTGGGTTTCCCCTGATGAAAGTTCAGCTAGCTGTTTCCGCCTAGCGGCTGCTTTGATCTTTCCGCTTAGCCAGCCAACATTAAGACCGAGGGCATTAAACCACTGTTGAAAGTTTCTAAAGTGTTGTTCTGCGAGGATCTCAGTCGGCGCCATTATCGCCACTTGATAACCATTATTAATGGCATTTAACGCAGACAAGGCCGCGACTACCGTTTTCCCAGAACCAACGTCTCCTTGTAAAAGCCTTAACATTGGTCGGCTGGTGGTCATGTCATTATTGATGTCAAGACTGGCGTGCTGCTGCCCTTTTGTTAGTGTAAAAGGGAGTAACTTGAGAAAGTCATGACTTAACTGACCATTGAGCTGCAACTGGGGAGCCAGCTTTTGATTTGAAGTGACTCGGCTTAAACGCATACATAACCGGTGAGAAAGCAATTCTTCAAACGCTAGCCTTTTATGCCCTGGATTAGATTCTTGCAGAAGCCACTGTGATGATGAATCAATTGATGGTTGGTGTATCAGATTCAGAACCTCATCTAACGGCGCAAATCCAAATCGCTGGCGCAGGTCTAGAGGCAGATAATCATCGATAGAGCAGCTCTGCAATAGTTCGCGGGCTTGACTAATAATGCTTCTTAATCTGGTTTGCTGAAGCCCCTCGCTGGCCGGATAGACCGGTGTTAATGTGTCTGCGATGGGTTCATTGATGGGGTCTTTAAGAATCTTATATTCCGGATGATATAGCTCAAACCCATGCCGTCCATAACGTACTTCGCCAAAACATCGCACTACGCAGCCTGCTGCTAAGGCATTTTTCTGAGCCGCTGAAAAGTGAAAAAAGCGCAAACCTATAAAGCCTGTTTGATCGGTAATTGTGCAATGAAGACTGCGGCGTTTGCCGAATTGGACAGCACACTTAACGACTTCTCCTTGAATTTGAGCGAGCTGGCCAATTTTTAGAGAGCGAATTGAAAGTATGCGAGTCCGGTCTTCATAGCGCGAGGGTAGGTGGAAAAGAAGGTCCTGGACATTATGAATACCCAGCTCGTTTAGCTTTAACGCAAGGGCGGGGCCAACCCCTTTTAGCGATATCAGCTTAACATTATTCAGGGCTTGGCTTGTCGGCATAAGCACGGACTGAGTCTATTGGTGAGGCAACGTTATTACGCTGTAGGATGACTCAGTATATGGGTTTTTATACAGTGGTGCTAGAGAGCCATTATAGCGTCGATTTCCACAGTAACTCCTTTAGGTAGGGCACTGACCTCGATGGTCGCTCGGGCTGGATAGGGTTCTGAAAAGTACGCTGCCATTATTTTATTTACAACAGCAAAATCATTTAGGTCTGTGAGGAAAATTGTCAATTTAGCCAAGTTCTCTAAGCCACCACCGGCGGCTTTAGTTACCGCAATCAAATTAGCAAATACCTGATGGGTTTGTTCTTCAATGCCACCCTCAACTATTTCCATAGTCTCTGGTACAAGGGGAATTTGGCCGGATATAAATATCGTGTTTCCTACTTTAATTGCTTGAGAATAGGGTCCAATTGCTGCGGGTGCAGCTTCGGTATATATTTTTTCAAATGTGGACATAGAGATATTCCTGCCTAATGACTGCCAATGGTATTTTTTATCACTTTCTTAACTTTGCGACTCTTGACTCTAGTAACACGAGAAACAGCCTTGATAATACGCACTCTTTTCATCACTCGTGCCAAGTGTATTCTGTTTTTAACGTTGATTAGTAGGTTGACGATGCTGAATCTGGCATCTCGTTCAACGGTACTAATCTTTTCTATATTAGCTTCTACTCTAGTAATTGTAGTTGCCAGGTTAGCGACGATTCCCCGCTCATTTTCTAGCTCTACTCGCAGTTCAACAATAAACTCACCTTGCACATCAGGGTCCCAACTTACAGATACACATTTTTCGGTGTTATCCCTGATATCTGCGATGTTATTGCATTCACCTGTATGGATAACCATTCCTCTGCCGGTGCTAATGTGTCCGACAATAGGGTCACCTGGAATAGGGTGACAGCATTTCGCGAAGTTCATCACCATGCCTTCCGATCCGCGAATGTCCAATGTTCCTTGCTGTTCGGTATGGGGCAGTTCAGGCGAACTAGGGACGCCTGCATTTGCGGTAAGACGCTGGGCAACCATGTAGGACATGCGATTGCCTAGCCCTATTTCCTCGAGCAAATCATCAAAAGACTGAAGATTAGTTTGAATAAGCACGGCATCTATATTTTCTTGCTTGACTGTATTTAACTCGCTACCAAACCCAGCTAACGCTTTGTTTAGTAGACGCCGGCCTAGCGAAACTGATTCAGAATGTTTTTGGTTCTTTAAATAGTGGCGAATATTACTGCGGGCTTTTCCTGTGACCACGAAACTTAACCAAGCTGGATTTGGTTGGGTACCCGGTGCAGTTATGATTTCGACCGTTTGTCCGCTTTGAAGAGTTTCGCTTAAGGGTGCTAAGCGTCTACTTATTCGGCATGCCACACAAGAGTTACCAACATCGGTATGAATAGCATAAGCAAAATCTACTGCCGTTGATCCGGCAGGAAGCTCGAATATCGTGCCCTTAGGTGTAAACACATAAATTTCATCGGGAAATAAATCGATCTTTACATTTTCGATGAATTCTAATGAGTTGCCAGCCCGGGCTTGCATCTCTAGTAACCCGTGCACCCATTCGCGAGCGCGCACATGGGCGTTGCTTGGCAAGTCATCGCTGGATTTATATAACCAGTGAGCGGCGATACCATTGTTGGCCATCGCTTCCATTTCTTCGGTACGAATTTGAATTTCAATTGGCACACCGTGCATTCCAAAAAGGGTCGTATGAAGGGATTGGTAGCCATTTGCTTTCGGGATGGCGATATAGTCTTTAAATCGATTAGGTACCGGTTTGTATAAGCTGTGGACAGCTCCTAACACTCGATAGCAAGTATCAACTTTGTCGACGATAACTCTAAATGCATAGACATCCATAATCTCTGAAAAAGATTTACGTTTGCTGCGCATTTTTTCATAAATGCTAAATAAATGTTTTTCGCGGCCAATCGTTCTGCTCGGAAGTTCTTCTCGTTCGAGACATGCGTCAATGGAAGTCTGAATTTGAGAGAGTATTTCTCTGCGATTGCCTCGGATGCTTTTTACAGCAGCGCTTATTCTTCTCGCCCGCATCGGAAATAAAGCTTCAAAGCCCAGTTCCTCGAACTCGATTCGAACGTTATTCATGCCCAAGCGGTTGGCAATTGGTGCATAAATATCGAGTGTTTCGCGGGCAATTCGTCGGCGCTTATCAGGGGGCAATGAACTAAGTGTGCGCATGTTGTGGAGTCGGTCGGCAATCTTTACCAAAACCACGCGCAAGTCTTTGGCCATCGCCATTGCCATTTTCTGAAAGTTCTCAGCTTGGGCTTCGGCACGGCTGCTAAATTTAATTTTATTAAGTTTGGAGACACCATCGACGAGATCGGCAACTGTATTGCCAAACTGTGCTTTGATTGCTGTTTTGGTGATTCCGGTGTCTTCAATAACATCATGAAGCATCGCGGCCATGAGGCTCTGCGGGTCCATATGCATTTCGCTAAGTATAGAAGCAACGGCGAGGGGGTGTGTTACGTAAGCTTCGCCACTGCGCCGAAACTGGCCCTCATGGGCCTGCTCGGCATAAAAATATGCCCGCCTAATGCCATTAATTTGATCATTGCCAAGATAGCCACCTAAATCGATGGCGAGAGAGTCAATTGTTTTCTCAGAGGCAATTTGCAAATTAAAGTTCCAGCTACCTTATGCGTCTTCGGCTGGCAGAGTTTCTTTCGCGGCGCTTTCTTCCGCTGATGCGGTAGATTCAGCTGCAACAGCATCAACGCTTTGCAGTTCTTCAGCTACGTCATCGAGCTCGAGACTCGGCTTCTCAATTAATATTTTAGCGTCGATAAACCCATCAGCGATTTCTCGCAGAGCTAAAACCGTCGGTTTGTCGTTGTCCAGAGAGACCAAGGCATCTTTGCCGCCAGTCTGAATCTGTCTTGCTCGCTTGCTGGACACCATCACTAGTTCGAAACGGTTATCAACATTTTCCAAGCAATCTTCTACTGTAATTCGTGCCATGATCTTTCCTTAATGTGGCTCCCATACCCAAAATCGGAGAGCAAAATGGGCTGTTGAGAAGGTTTTTCTCTGGCCTATGCGGAGGGACCGGGGATTTTACTGAATTTCAATACAAAATGCAGCTTTTGTAGGGGTTTTTTAAGCATTTTCTAATCGTGGTCTAATCGTGGCCTAAGCTGGCCAGCAATTCAGCCTTATTGAATTGCTGGGATATGACCGTTAACCGCCAAGATCTGATAATCGCACGCATATCGGCTAATGCTGTATCAAAATCGTCATTTACAACGATATAGTCCGCTCCGGCAACGTGAGTGATGTCACTTACGGCCTGTCGCATTCGCCTATCAATAGTGTCCTTGTCGTCTTGACCTCGGCCTTCCAGACGTTCTCTGAGGCTTTCGAGGGAGGGCGGTAGGATAAAAATTGAACAAGTCTCGGGATTCAGTTTGCGCACCTGCTGCGCACCCTGCCAATCTATTTCTAAAATGACATCTTTGCCGTCTTGGAGTTGCTCCTTGACCCAAATCTGTGAGGTACCGTAATGGCTGTCATACACCTCAGCGCTTTCGAAAAAAGCGCCTTGATCTAACATGTCCATGAAATGGTCTTTGCTAACAAAATGATAGTTAATACCATCGCGCTCGCCAGGCCGCGCAGGCCTAGTTGTGTGAGATACCGAGACACACAGGTCGTCCCCGCCTTCAACTAACGACTTTACCAACGAGGTTTTGCCTGCACCCGAAGGGGCAGTGACTATAATGAGATTTCCTTTGGTCATGACTTAAGTTTACCTTAACTATCACGGCAAGCGGGAGTGTAGTCCGCTATTCAATGTTTTGAATTTGCTCGCGCATTTGCTCAATGAGCACCTTTAATTCGACGGCATCTAGCGTCGTCTCTATTACTATCGATTTTGAGGATAGTGTATTTGCTTCCCGATTAAGTTCTTGCATCAAAAAATCTAGCCGTCGGCCTTTCTGGCCCTGGGTATCTAGCACTCTTTTGACCTCGATTAAATGTGCATCGAGTCGGTCTAATTCTTCATCGACATCTGCTTTTTGGGCCAGCAATGCGACTTCTTGCTCTAGCCTTGTGGGTTCAATTTCGGCCTTGAGTTCGGTGATTTTTGCCACTAAGGACTGTCTCTGTAACGTCAGAATTTGAGGAAGTTTGGCTCGAATAGAGACAACGATCTCGGCTATAGAATCAAGGCGCTGTTGAATAAACCCTTTCATAGCCTCGCCTTCCCGGGCTCGACTCGCTATGTGTTCATCCAAGGCTTGGTTAAAGGCAGCAAGGGCCTGTGTTTCAATGTCGGCGGTATCAAACTGTTCTTCCTTTAGAACTCCGGGCCACTTTAACAATTCATTGCTGGTAATGTGTTGGGAATGTCCGGTGATCTGTTCAAGCTCAGTATTGACCCGCATGAGTTTTAGGACCAAATCAGTGTCCAGATTAATTTCTGACTGCTGGTGTTCAACAAACTGATAACGCAGTTGGCATTCCACTTTACCGCGATTTAGTTTTTTACGAAGAGTTTCGCGGGCAGCGTTTTCTAGGCCTCTGAAACTATCTGGGAGCCTAACGCTGGTTTCTAGATAGCGATGGTTAACAGATCTTATCTCCCAGGTGATCGAACCCCAGTCAGAGCTGACTTGTTGGCGCGAGAAGGCGGTCATACTGTGTGTCATATTGAATTATCCATAGATTTTTTGATTTATTTTAACTGAACCAAGAGTTAAACACAGCGGCATTTGCTTCCTCGCCATTGAATTGAATTTCAAGGATAATCTTATTTCTCGACTAATACTTCTTTAATCCGTTTGGAAAACCTTATGTCTGATTCATCAACATTTACCACCCGTCCCAGTGGCAGAGAGCCTTCACAATTAAGAGATATCAAACTTACGCGTCGCTATACAAAACATGCAGAGGGGTCGGTGCTGGTGGAATTTGGGGATACCAAGGTGCTATGTACTGCGTCTGTAGAGACATCAGTACCAAGATTCCTTAAAGGGTCTGGGCAGGGATGGATTACTGCAGAGTACGGTATGTTGCCTCGCTCTACCGGTTCTAGGATGGATAGAGAAGCGGCAAGAGGTAAGCAGTCAGGCCGGACTCAAGAAATTCAAAGGCTTATTGGTCGGTCCCTTCGTGCCGCGGTAGATATGAAGAAGTTGGGTGAGAATACGATCAAGATTGACTGTGATGTGATTCAGGCAGACGGGGGCACGCGCACAGCATCGATTACCGGCGGCTGTGTTGCGCTTATAGACGCCATAGACTTCTTGGTAAAATCCAAAAAGCTAAAAGCAAGCCCGATCAAGCAAATGATCGCGTCAGTATCTGTTGGTATATGGAAAGGGCAGCCGGTCCTCGATCTAGATTATGCAGAAGATTCAACCGCTGAAACGGATATGAATATAGTCATGACTGAATCGGGAGGTTTTATCGAATTGCAAGGAACTGGTGAGGACGGTGATTTTAAGCGCAGCGAACTAGATGCCATGGTTTTATTGGCAGAAGATGGCATCCAAGAACTTTTCGCCCACCAAAAGAAAGCTTTAGATCTATAAAGCAGTTAGGGAGAGCTCATGCGTCAGTTTCAATCTGATTTTCTAGACTTTGTAGTTGATCATGAAATTTTAAAATTTGGGGAATTTACACTTAAATCTAACCGGGTGAGCCCGTATTTTTTTAATGCGGGCTTGTTTAATACCGGTGAGAAAATAGCCTTTCTGGCAAAGTCATATGCCGATGCCATTGCTTCTTCTGGGTTAGATTTCGATGTGCTTTTTGGTCCGGCGTACAAAGGTATACCGCTAGCCACTGCTACTTCTATGGCGTTAGCAACAAATCAGGGAATCAATAAACCTTTTTGCTTCAATCGCAAAGAGGCCAAGGATCACGGTGAAGGCGGCACTATTGTTGGGGCCGCGTTGACCGGCAAAACCCTTGTCATTGATGATGTGATTACTGCAGGCACTGCAATTCGAGAAGCGGCCGAAATTCTGGCAGACAATGGTGCTGTTCTATGTGGCATCGCTGTGGCTATGGATAGACAAGAAAAAGGCACTGGCGCCAAATCGGCGATTCAAGAGATTGAAGAAAATTACCAAGTGCCCGTCATTAGTATTATCAACTTAGAAAATATAATTGATTATTTAGCTCAGGCAAGCGATCCGCATTTTCAGACTCATATAGACGCAATAAAAAGTTATCGCAGCGAATATGGCGTGAATTGAGAATGGCTCAGAGTTTAAATAGACGCATGCTCGTCAGCCTCGCCGCTGGCAGCTGCGTCAGGATTATAACGAGTAAATAAATTTCTGTTTAGAAACTCCCACTGAATATCCCAGTTTTCCAGTGGCGACTGCTTAAACTCACTTCTGACAAATTGTACTAGTCTGCCTTCGCAAGAGGCTAGAAGAAGGTTTGCTAGTGCATTAGGAGAGGCTGTAGGTTTAAGATTTTCGCGGATTTGGGCTTCTCGCAGTACCTGTTTTAATTGAGACTCTAGGCGTCCAAAAAACTGTGCAATACGCGTTCGAAGGCGCTCAGTTTCTCCAGCTAATGCATCGCCGGTGAGTAATCTGGTCATTCCGGGGTTTTTGGCTGAGAAAGTAAGTAGCAGTGTGAGAATTTTATGGCAGCGAATTTCTGCGCTATTTTCTTCACTTAGAATTCTCGAGATCCGATGAAATAGGGTGTCCTCAATAAACTTGATTAAGCCTTCAAACATGCGCGCTTTGCTCGGAAAATGACGATAGAGCGCAGCCTCTGAGACACCAACTTCCTTGGCAAGTGCTGCGGTCGTGATTCGCTCTCCAGGCGCGGCCTCAAGCATACGAGCGAGGGCCTGAAGGATTTGGTCTTTTCTTGAGATCTTTATGCTGTTTTCCATAATCGTTACACATCTTTTAAGCGACGCCAAAACTCGAATGGGCGGCTAGATTGAAAGCGGATTCTACTTGTGTAAACCGTCTGCTGTGATGAGCGTGCCAACACCTTCGTCGGTGAATATCTCTAGCAATACAGCGTGTTCTACTCGGCCGTCGATAATGTGGGCACTGTTAACTCCGCCCTTTACAGCATTCAACGCGCACTGAACTTTCGGAAGCATGCCTCCTTGTAATGTATTATCGGCAATTAGGTTATCAACTTGTTTAATGCTTAAGCCGCTCAGAACATTGCCGTCCTTGTCTTGAACTCCAGAGATATTGGTTAGCAATATCAGCTTTTCAGCTCCAAGCACTCGGGCAAGCTCACCCGCGACAGAATCGGCATTGATATTGTAACTTTCTCCGTTTTCATCTGTGCCGATAGGGGCAATCACGGGAATGAAATCACTGTCTTTCATTACGTCAAGTATCTCCGTGTTAATTTTAACTACTTCTCCTACCTGACCGATATCGAGGGCGGGTTTATCGCCAACATTTTTCAACTTAAGCTTTTTAGCCTTTATCAAATTACCATCTTTACCGGTGACTCCAAACGCCTTGCCTTGGTTACGATTAAGTAAGCTAACGATTTCTTTGTTTACTAACCCCCCAAGAACCATTTCTACAACGTCCATGGTTTGGCTGTCGGTTACCCGAAGCCCATCTACAAAGTTGGACTCGATATTAAGCTTCTTTAGAAGGTCGCCTATTTGCGGGCCACCGCCATGAACGATGATTGGGTTCATGCCAACCAGTTTCATTAAAACAATATCTCTTGCGAAACTTTGCTTTAGCTCAGCATCTACCATCGCATTGCCACCATATTTTATGACCACGGTCTTGCCGGTAAATTTCTGGATATAGGGCAAAGCCATGGTGAGGACATTAGCGATATTTTTGGCACTATCGAGCGAAAGAGACATGGGTCAGCCTTGAGCGAAAACTTGGGTTAGTTAGCAGTTAGTAACTGGCTAAGCCAATTTAATCGGCCGATCAAGTCAAAAATCTAGAAGTTTAAGTGTAATTTCTTATCTACACACAAGAGTAAAGCTCTGAAATGAGCCTTAATAAACTCGATTTGCTCATGGGTATTAGCTTCAAAGCGAAGTAATAGGGTAGGGCTGGTATTGGAGGCTCTGACAAGTCCCCAGCCAAACTCAAATTCTGCGCGCAGTCCATCAAGAAGAATTATTTTGCAATTGGGTAAGTCGGCATTGTGTTGAAGCTGGGCAACTAGCTCAAACTTATCTTCATCGCTTACCGCTACTGATATTTCATCGGTACTGATGGGTGTTTTATAGGATGCAAATTCAACGGCGCTCGAATGATCCTGCTGACTAATTGATTCAACAACTCTTGCTGCCGCGTAAAGGCCATCGTCAAAGCCAAACCACCGGTCTTTGATAAAAACATGGGCTGCGTATTCGCCTCCCAAGGGCGCATTAGTCTCAAGCATTTTCTGCTTCATAAACGAGTGGCCGCTGCGGTGCATCACAGGTACGGCGCCAAGTTCAGCAATAAGTTGGCCTAATGCAGCACTACTTTTGACATCAAAAATTATGGGCTGCCCAGGATAAAGGGGTGCAATTGATTTAACTAATAACATCAGCAACTTATCAGTTGAAACGGTTTCGCCTTTGTTGGTGACCAATCCAAGCCGATCACCATCACCATCAAAAGCGATACCGAGGTCTGCCTTTTGCAGAACAACTTGGTCGGCAAGCTGCTTCATGTTTTTGGGCTTTGTTGGGTCGGGATGATGGTTTGGAAATGAACCATCTAGTTCACAAAATAACGGTATGACTTCACATCCCAAGCGCTCAAAAAGTAGCGGTGCAATAAGCCCTGGGACGGCATTGCCGCAGTCAATGACTAGCTTCAAGGGCTTGCTGAGCTTTATTCTGGAACAAATAGCGGCTAAATAGCTTTCTGATGCGTCCAGCTCGATGTATTGACCAGAGCCGCGTCTTAAGCAGCCTGAGTCGACTCTAGATCTGATCTGTTGAATTTGATTGTCGGCGAGACAAGTTTTATTAAACACAATTTTCAAGCCATTATAGTTAGCTGGATTGTGACTTGCTGTAAGCATGACCCCAGAAGCGGCTTGGCAAGTATGTGTTGCAAAATAGAGCATGGGCGTTGGAATTAGCCCTAAGTTGATTACGTTGCAGCCGGTTTCTAAAACACCTTTGATTAACGCTTTAGCTAGTACAGGACTAGATAATCGGGCGTCAGATCCTATTAAAAGCGTATCGATACCAATATCGAGTGCTTCTGAGGCGATTGCCTTAGCGATACGCTCAACAATATCGGAAGTTAATTCTGAGCCTGCGATACCTCGTATATCGTAGGCTCTAAATATTGTGGCAGGAATTGATAATGTATGGAGGTCACTTTCCTCTGTAAAAGAGTCGCTATTTTCAGGCATGGACTGAATCTTCTATAAGGTTTTAGTTCAATCGATCAGAAATTAGAGAGAGCATACGCCTCGCTGCTACGTTTTTAGTCGAGGTTGGTAATTCCTGGTTTCCTTGTTTGGAAATAGCAGTTACGGTGATATTGTCACTATTGAAGGTTTCGACCGCATTGTTTGCAAATAGCAGGTCGAGATTTTTCCTCTCCAATTTAGCTGTGCCGTTTTCGACTACGTTCTCAGTTTCGGCCGCGAAGCCAACAATAAGCGGGCGCTTTGGCAATTTAGAAACTTCACTGATTATATCTGGGTTCTTGATTAACACGATTTCTAGCTGGTCACTTATTTTTTTAATTTTTGTGGTTTCAACTGTTGCAGGACGGTAATCAGCAACTGCGGCCACACCGATAAAAATGTCAGCATCGTCAACAACTTGTAAACAAGTCGCCAGCATTTCCGAAGCTGTTGTTACGTCAATACGAGTCACTCCATCAGGTGTGAGTAGGTTTACCGGTCCACTTATTAAAGTGACCTTGGCACCAGCACTGTATGCCTCTTGCGCCAATGCATAAGCCATTTTCCCAGAACTGTGATTAGTTAAGAAGCGAACAGGGTCTAAGGCCTCTCTTGTTGGTCCGCCGGTAATTACAACGTGTTTCCCCGCAAGTTGTCCTGTCTCAAAAAGTGCGGCACCGGCTTCGGCAATTTCCAAGGGCTCTAGCATTCTACCAAGGCCAACATCACCGCAGGCTTGTTCACCTGCCGCCGGGCCAAATATGTGAAAACCTCGCTGCTGTAAGGTTGCCAAATTAGCCTGAGTGCTTTGATCGGCCCACATGCCTTGATTCATAGCAGGGGCGAGGGCCACTGGAGCCGATGCTGCAAGGACGAGTGTTGTTAGTAGGTCATTGGCATGGCCGTTGGCTAAACGGGCCATGGCATCCGCTGTGGCAGGTGCTATTAGAATTAAGTCTGCCCAACGAGCCAATTCGATATGGCCCATGCCTGCCTCGGCATCTACATCGAGCAAATCTAGGTGGACCCGATTACCAGACAACGCTTGCATGGTTAACGGGGTCACAAATTCTGTTGAGGCTTTTGTCATTACTATGCGAACGTCTGCTCCGGCTTTACTAAACAGTCGGGTAAGTTCAGCGCATTTGTAGGCGGCAATTCCGCCGGTTATCCCTAAGAGGATTCGCTTATTGTAGAGGCTCAGCATAATTTTAAAGCTTGGATAGGCTGCTTAAAGAGGGAATATAGATTAGCAGTAAGGGTATGGTTAAGCAATTTCGGCACTTGTTTTGCCCTTGTGTTTTAAGCGTCTACGCTTATCTATTTTTAAAGAGGAATGGCATGTGAATATTGCTAATTGGCCTCTCTTAGAAAGGCCAAAAGAGAAATTAATTTCATTCGGGGCAGAAAAGCTTTCGGATGCAGAGCTCATCGCTGTGGTTCTTCAGTCAGGGATTAAAGGCTTAGACGCGATGGAATTAGCACGCTCTCTGCTGGTAGAGTTCGATGACCTGCGCGGCGTGCTTGGGGCTTCTAGGGATGAGATCTGTGGCGTTAAAGGACTGGGCGACTCGAAATATGCTCGCCTAGCGGTAATTTTAGAGCTAGGTAATCGCTGCAGATTGGAGTCTTTAAAAAAACGCGACATTTTAAACGGTGTCCGCCATACCAAAGAGTATCTAAAGGCAAAATACCAAGGGCGGGATTCAGAGATTTTCAGCTGTTTATTTTTAGACTCTCAGCATCAGCTAATTGTCGTGGAAGAGCTGTTTAGTGGCACAATTGATGGTGCGGCGGTTTATCCGCGGGAAGTGGTTAAAAAGTGTTTAAAGTACGGTAGCGCGGCGGTAATATTTGCTCATAATCACCCCTCTGGTATTGCTGAGCCAAGCCAGGCAGACATTGCAATCACGGCAAAACTTAAGTCTGCTTTGGCCACAATTGACGTAAGAGTGCTGGACCACCTAATCATAGGAGACCCTAATATCACTTCGCTGGCAGAAAGAGGTCTGATGTAAGCTATTGATAAGCTTAAGGTTGAATTATTTAGTTTAAGCTTATGGTTGCTATTAGAAAGGTGTTCTGGTATAAAACGCAGCTCTTTTTTGGCCTTGTAAGAACTTAGTTACGGGGTCCGTCATTCTTTACAATATTTAACAATGAGGCAGCGACATGTCCAGGATATGTATGGTCACTGGTAAAAAGCCAGTAGCCGGAAACAATGTGTCCCACGCGAATAACCGAACTAAGCGTCGATTCTCGCCAAACATCCATACCCATAAATTTTGGGTGGAGTCAGAGAAGCGTTTTGTGAAACTGCGTTTGTCCACTAAAGGCATGCGTATTATCGACAAAAACGGTATCGACGCTGTGTTGACAAACATCCGCAACAATGGAGTTCGGGTTTAATCCGAGTTCGCGGAAATTGGGAGATTTATCATGAGAGATAAGATTAAGTTAGTATCAAGTGCCAAAACTGGTCACTACTATACTACTGATAAGAACAAGCGTACTACGCCTGACAAAATGGAAATAAAGAAATACGATCCAGTTGTCCGCAAACACGTCATGTATAAAGAAGCTAAGATCAAGTAGCTTTATTACACCAGATTGGCTCAGCTAAACGAAAAAGCCGGCTCTTGATATCGAGAGCCGGCTTTTTCGTCTGCCTTACGATTTTAGGCGCGCTAGCTCGGTATAAGTGCATTTCCTGCTCTCAATTATCTTTAATCGTATTCACTTATTTTTGCTCAACATCTTGATCAGCTTTTCAGTGCTAGCGAGTAGCTTGGCGTCTTCGGTAAATTCATTCTTGAGCTTGCCTACAGTAGTTGATACCGTTCCATAGCGCTTTAACTTAAACAGTTTTGCAATGGCCTGAAGGGTCACAGCAGACAGTTCTTGGCAAAGGTACATCGCTACCCATCTTGGCACGTTCTTAGAGCCCGGCCCGCGAGCGGCCTTGTAGATACTGTCTTCTGATACTTTAAATTGTTTGGCTACCGCGGTAATAATTTCTTTGCACGACGGGCGCCACTTGGCATTAGCGCCACGCGAAACACCCCTTGCAGAGGTTGCCGACTTTTTCTTAGAGGCTGCTTTCTTAAATTTCTCATCGCCCATTATGGAAAAAAGATTCTTTTTCCCATAAAAATGAGCTAACTCTTTATCAACCCCTTCCGAAACATAGCTCTTATAGGCGGCAGCATATTTGGTTGCCGGCGATTTGAGCTGCTTTAGGGTTTCGTCTCTAATAAACCATACCGGAGGTTTAGCTTTTTGAATGAGCTTGGGGTAACTGCTCCAAGGATATGTATCGAGCTGGGATGACTTAACTTTGCTATGTATAAAACGTGATAGAGGCAATAAATATTGATCAGCTTGAATTAGAACCGCTTTATAACGACCTTTAAAAAGGGAGCCATTTGACTTTTTCATCCGCTGAAATTGTTGAGTGTAAAGACCATCTACCTGCCTCATGAAGCGGCTTAAGTTGGCTTCAGGTGTCTTTATGACCAAATGATATTGGTCCCGTAATAAGCAATATGAATGAACTTCAACGTTTAGCCGCGAGCAGGTTTCAATTAGGCCTTCGATGAAAGCTTCAAAATATTGAGCTGAAGGAAATACGCGTTGAGCGCCAACACCATAGTTTGAAACATGATACATAGCATCGGGATATTCGATTCGTAGTGGTCTGGCCATCGTTTATTCTCTTTATAATTATTGTATAAATAAATGTGGATAGAATTACAGTTGACCCTATCTAGATCTAACATATGAATATAGTAATTGTAAACCAAGGTCAACGACAATAACGTTGATGTACCTTAATTTGATTCAAAAAACTGAAAGTCGCTAGTGATGTGTCACTGTGGGACTATGGCTTTATCGCTGTAATCACTGCTCGCTTAGGCGCGGGGTATCCCTCAATCGTTTTTGAAAGATCGTCTGGCAACAGCGCGTTATCGAGTGAGTCGAAAGGCATCCATTGGGTTTTACGCTGTTCATTCCAACTGGTTGTGCTTTCGTCAACTAGATTAATATCAACGTATCCGCATCTGGTAAGCCAATTCATGAGTGTGAGAATGCTAGGTAGAAACCATACATTGGTCATCCGGGCATAGCGCTTTCCTGGGGTTAAGCTATAGCCTTCTTCTCCATCGACAATTATTGATTCAATAACCAGTTGCCCGCCGCGTCTAAGGCAAGATTTTAGCTGCATTAAGTGATCAATTGGAGAGCGTCTGTGATAAATCACGCCCATTGAGAAGACCGTATCGAACAAGGGAAGCGAACTGGGGATTTGCTCTAAGGTGAGAGGCAGTACATAGGCATCTATGTAGGGAATGTATCGTTTAAGCAGCCAGAACTGGATAACGTACGCTAAATGAGGATCAATTCCTATCACTTGCCTGGCGCCAGCTTCGATCATTCTTAAACTATAGTAACCATTACCGCTCCCAACGTCGAGAACTTGGCGGTCATTTAACGGCGCGATTTTATCTTTTAATCGAGTCCATTTCAGATTGGACTTCCACTCGGTGTCCAGTTCGATACCAAACAGATTAAAAGGCCCTTTTCGCCAAGGAATAAACTCGGTAAGGATTGAGTTTAAAGCGCCTAGGTCTGCGCTGTTGGCATCCGAATCGCTACCAATGGTGATTATCTCTCCAAGGTCAATTGAGCTCGGCGTTAGGTCGGGCGCGTTTTCTATGGTTTCAAGCCATCGTTTTAGGTCGCCATGATTTAAATTAGCGATAAAGCTCTCTTCTAAAAAAGGCATTAGAGGAGCTAGGGAGGTGTTGCGAATATTATTCGCTAGGTTTTCTAAGTCTTTCATAGAATTACTTAAACGCAACCATAGAGGCAAAGTTGAAACATTGAAACCATGCATCAAACGAGTGGAAACCAATATCATTAAGGCGTGATCGGTGAGAATCGAGACTTTCAGGTATTAGTACGTTTTCCAGAGCCGTCCGCTTCTGGCTTATCTCAAGTTTACTGTAGCCCATACTTTCCTTAAAAGAATGGTACATCTCAATGAAAAGCTGATTAAGTGTTTCATCAGGGAAAACAATTTTTTCTGAAATGATTAGAATCGCGCCGGGCCTCATACCCCCATAGATTTTTTCCAGCAACGCGATACGGTCTGCCATTGGAATAAATTGAAGGGTAAAGTTAAGCACTACAACCGAGGCATTTTCGATTGGGAAGGTCAGTATGTCACTACAGTGGCAGTTGATAACCGCATCCATCGCTGGGTCCGATGCTACTCGTTTTTTTAGCCTGGAAACCATTGCCTCTGAATTGTCTAAAGCTTCAATGGAGCAGTTCTTTTTTTCGAGCTTGGATGCCATAGCAAAGGTAGCTCCACCTAAGCTGCACCCTAGATCAAAGAGTTTAGAGTCCGTCTGGCTATAGCGCTGTGCTAAGACTCCAATCATATTTATAATGGTGCCGTAGCCGGGGACGGAACGGTTGATCATATCCTCGAAAACGCCCGCTACGTTATCATCAAAAGCGAAGTCTCCGGGCGCCATTTGTTGTGCAAAAATACGATCTTTTGTTGGTTTAGAATTAGTCATTTGATGAAGTCCGAACCTAAATTAGTAGCATCCAAGGATTGCGTGTGTAGACTAACCATTATCCGTTAATTCTTGGTACATTCAATGGCTTATGCTGCTAGCTTATTGGTCGAAAACCTAGACCCATTGAAACAGCTTTCAATGAGCTACGGTGTATTAGATTTAGCTTGCGGCTGCGGCCGCAATGGCCTTGAACTGGCGAAGTACGATATTCCCGTCACTTTCGCTGATTGTGATGAAGGTAAACTAAATGCTATCTCTGCAAGGCTCGAGCAGGAGAAATTGCCTGGGAATACTTGGTTGGTTGATTTAGAAAAAACAGAATCAAATCCATTGGCTCAAAAGAAGTTTGATGCTTGCCTTGTATTTAACTATTTATACCGACCCGGTCTTGACTCAATAAGAGACGCGATTATTTCCGGTGGCCTGATTTACTATGAAACATTTACGTTGGATAATCGGCAATATGGTCGGCCCAATAATTTGTCCTATCTTCTTTTTCCAAATGAGCTTAAAGATATATTTAAAGGTTGGGAAATTTTGTACTATTTTGAAGGCGAGCTATCTTCGCCTAGGCGAGCTGTTGCGAATATCATTGCAAGAAAACCTTGATGGTACAGTTATATGTCAAAAATAGTCCCTCTTAATATTAGCTCAGGTAGTAACCAAGCCCGTCCGCCTTTTGAATGTGAAATTCAACGCAGCAAGCGTAAAACTTTGGGGATCTATATCTCCCATGAGAAAGTTGTTGTGCGCTGTCCCTATGGAGCTGGTAAGCGTGAGGTTGCTAAGTTTGTTAGCGACAACAGGGAATGGATAGAGAACCGGCTCTTTGAGGAGTCACTAAGAGATAAAGAACTACTGCGAGTAGAGAAAGGCGGTAAAATCTTTTATCGAGCTAGAGAGCTGACAATCGCTTTCAGAGAGGGGCGAAAACAGCGAGTTTTAGTTTCAGGCGATCAATTTGTCATTCAAGGCCACAAGCTTAACGCTGAAAAAGCTCGGAAGCAGGTTGAGGAGTTCCTAATAGGAAAAGCCAGCGACTATCTAATCCCCCGAGCTAAGGGTCTCGCCGAACATTTGGGAGTAGGCCATAAAATTACTCAAATTAAGCTTCGTAAGACTAAGACAAAATGGGGCCACTGCACTTCTACCGGAATCCTTCAATACAACTGGATGATCATGTTGGCGCCCTACAGCATTATAGATTACATGATCACCCATGAAGTCTGCCATTTGGTCCATATGGATCACTCGAGCAGGTTCTGGAATTTGGTTGAGTCAGTTTGTCCAAACCACAAAGAATACGTGAAATGGCTTAAAGACCACGAACATAGATTCTGGTTTTAGTTTAAACGTTTAAACAGTAAGTCCCACACGCCGTGGCCTAACTTTATTCCACGCCGCTCAAATTTCGTTTCTGGCCTATCGGGTGTTTTCCAAATGGCCTGCAGGCCCATGCTATTTTTAAACCCCTCAGCGTCACTCATAACTTCCATCATATGTTCAGCGTAGTGTTCCCAGTCGGTGGCTAGATGAATTTCAGCGCCGATTTTTAGGCGCGACCGAGCTAGTTGAACAAATTCGTGTTGGATAAGCCGTCGTTTGTTGTGTCGTTTTTTGTGCCAAGGATCGGGAAAGTAAATCAGCAGCTTGTCTATTGATTCGACGGCCAAGCCACTCTCCAATACTTCAACAGCGTCATGGCTGACTATTTTAAGATTTTTGATTCCATTCTCTTCGATGCCGTGCAGAAGCTTGCCAACGCCAGGTCGATGAACCTCCATCCCCAAAAAGTTTGCGTTAGGTTGCGCTATCGCCATTTCGAGTAAGGAATCTCCCATCCCAAAACCAATTTCCACAGTGATAGGGTTTTGGTTTGGGAAGACTTCGTTTAAGTCCAACAATTCGTTCTTGAAAGGAACAACGTAGTCTTCCCACAAAGTATCAAGCGCTTTCTGTTGGGCAGCGGTGAGCCTGCTAGCCCTGATGACAAAGCTCCTAAGCGGGCGGTTATGGTCAGGGTGTTCGATATCGGTCACGGGGTTGAGTTACCAGTAGGTCAGTTACGGAAAGCTTATTGTATTTTCGTTCATTGTTCACTAATCGTTAAGTAATTGCGTAAGAATCCGCCCTAGAAAAAATATAAGTAGTGACAGAGGTTGCACTTGCAAAGGGGCGTTTAGCTAGACGTTTTGCTGAAAAAGCCTATCAGTTTTGCTCCCCCTATAGTTCTTCCAATAATCATTCAAATAGTTCTCCCACTGATTAAATAGGGAGTCGGGTGTTGAGGGCAAACCAACATAAGCAACCCCAGGCAATAAGAAAGCAAACGCCACCGATAGGTGTGATTGCGCCTAGCCAGCGAATACCGGTAATGCTGAGAATATAAAGGCTGCCAGAAAAAAATAAAATTCCAGCAATGAACATGTAGCCGCTAATTTTAAGTGGCATGCTATTTGGCGCGTGCAAAGTAAGAATAGCTATACCGAAAAGCGCCAGACTATGGGTAATATGGTATTGGACACCCGTTTGAAACGTGGTCAGAAGATCGGCTTCAATGATGTTTTTTAGGGCGTGGGCGGCGAAAGCGCCCAAAGCAACAGACAGAAAGCCGTTAATTGCAGCAGCAAGTATAAAAATATTAGTCATAGGGCAGTTATTTTGAACCGCTTCGTTTACGAAGCAAGAATGGAAAGTTAATTTTCTGACAAAAAAAAGCCGCGAGACTATCGCGGCTTTACTTAAACAAAATCTTAAGCCTGCATTTGTGCTTTGATTTTATTCATAGCGTTTTTCTCAAGCTGTCTAATACGCTCTGCCGATACACTGTAGCGATCCGCCAACTCATGAAGAGTCGCCTTGTCGTCGGTCAACCAGCGACTTTGCAGAATATCTTTGCTGCGATCATCAAGTCCTGACATAGCGCTGTGGAGGCTTTGGCTCGTAATTTCTCCCCACTGGTCTTCCTCTACCCCGGTAGCTAAATCAGAGCTTTGATCCTCTAAATAGTAAGCTGGAGCTCTATATACGGCGTCATCGTCGCTGTCAGGCTCGGCATCGAACGAGGTGTCGTAACCGCTCATTCGGCCTTCCATTTGCCTAACAACTTTGGCGTCTACTCCTAAGTCATCCGCAACCGCTTGGGCCTCTACGTTATTTAGCCAGCCTAGGCGTTTCTTTGAGCTGCGTAGATTAAAAAACAATTTCCGCTGCGACTTGGTTGTTGCAACCTTGACTATGCGCCAGTTGCGCAAGATAAACTCATGCATCTCAGCTTTTATCCAGTGCACAGCAAAGGATACTAACCTAACTCCAAACTCGGGATTGAAGCGCTTAACAGCCTTCATCAAGCCGACATTGCCTTCTTGTATTAAATCGGCCTGTGACAAACCATAGCCAGAGAAAGTTTTTGCCATGTGGACAACAAATCGAAGATGCGCCATAACTAATTGGCGAGCGGCGTCGACGTTGTCTTCATAATAATACTGATTGGCCAATTCCCGTTCGAATTCAGGAGTGAGCACGGCAATACTGTTCACCGATGCAATGTAGGCGGTGAGATCGCGACCCGGAGTGGTAGGGTCAATAACCTGTAAGTTCTTTAAAGTATTCATAGTTAGATTACTGTTTACCAACTTTTTTGACAAAATGTCTTAAAGGCGTATTTGGTCACGACTTTAAGCACGTTAGCCGATTAACTTGAAGTCCGTATCATAGCATTTATTGCTTCATTTAGCCATCTGGAGGCAAAAATGTCGGTACCGGAGCTCTAAATCTGTCTTTATCTTTCAATGTTTATAGACTACTAAAATCAACGTTTAGTTCTGTTGTGAGGGTTAATTATTGTGATTATTTTTACAAAAACAAGGGTATTTATTAAATAAAGGGCTTTTTCCTATCAATTTTAGGGCTCTAACTTCAGAATTTCTTGATATGCGGAAACTCCGGCTGCTAGTAAGCCGGTAAAGCTACTCGCTAATAACAGAAACAAAAGCCACACAAGCCCGAGGCTAAAGTCGATCTGTGCCGGCAAGGATGCATTATATTTCAATAAAAATTCGTCAATTAAGTGGGCAAACACAGCGATAATTGCAAACTGCAGAACAAATGCAAAAACGGCCACAAAAAACCCATAGGCTAAGCCGCTGTATAGAAAGGGCCTCAAAATAAAAGTGTCTGGAGCACCAATGAGCTTTAACACTCGAATTTCATCTTCTGATTGCTGGATGATAAGTTTTGTCGTGTTGGCTATTACTAAAAAGAAGCCCAAAACCGCTGCTAGTCCAATTAATAGGCCGAAGTTGGTCATTAGCTGCGTGAACCCCTGCAGTCTTTTTATCCACTGGGCATCGAGTTGCACTAAATCAATTTCTGGGAATGCGGCCAGTTCAGCAGCTAGGTTCTCCAGCTGTGAGAAGTCTAATTCTAGAGCTGAGATAATCAATGCATCAGGAAGCGGGTTGCTTTCGAGTTCTCCTAGTAGATCACCAAAACCATTAATGTTGGCGAATTCCGCAAAGGCGCTCTCTTTTGATACTATTTCAACAAAACCTATGTCTTCTCTTGATAGTAAGCGCTCGCTAACATAGCCCATCATTGCTTTGTCACTTGTGTCTATTAGATAAGCGGTTAGACGAGGACTGTTTGAATAGGGGTCTAAAGCCTGAGCTAAACCAGAACTTATCACCAACAATAAAATAGGCACTAACAAAGTTGTGGCTATAGCCAGCAAAGTCGAGAGAGTGGCAATTGGACGAGTTAACATTCCCTGCCATGCTTGCCTTAAATCAACCACATGTTGTTGCAGTCGATTAGACGGCGCGGAGAATGTTGATGTCATGTCAGCAGCCGTCCGTTTTCTAGAACTAAAGTTCGGCAGCCCATTGCGGTTACTAAATTGATGTCATGGCTCGCTATCAGCAAAGCAACGCCTACTTTTTGAAACTGCTGAAAAACCTGCATAATATCCGCCGATAGATCGGGGTCTAAGTTGCCGGTAGGTTCATCGGCTAGAATTATGCTGGGTCGATTTACCACCGCACGAGCTATCCCAACTCGCTGTTGTTCGCCGCTCGATAGCATTGGCGGAAAATAGGTAGCTTTGCTCAACAAGCCAACCTTATCTAATGCAGCCCGAACACGACGGTCCGCTTCGAATTTAGGAAAATTACTTATTTTCAGAGGCAACGCAACATTGTCAGCTACGGTTTGTCGCGTTATCAATTGATGATCTTGAAAAACAGTGCCTATTCGCTGCCGGAGTTTCGGAATCTGACTCCGAGACAGGTCTTTCAAACTCAAGTCCGCAACGCGGATGTTGCCGCTGCTAACTGACTCTAATGCTAAAATAAGCTTTAACAGAGTGCTCTTGCCGGCACCTGAATGGCCAGTGACAAAGGCAAGCTCGCCTTTCTCAACGCTAAAACTGACATCTGACAATGCTTCAAAGCCCCCTGGGTAACGCTTAAAGACCTTTTCAAATTTAATCATTCGCCGAACAATGCATCAATAAAGGACACTGCCGAAAAAGGCCTCAAGTCATCTACTTGCTCCCCAATACCTATAAACCTAATGGGTATACCGAGTTTTTTTGCTAACGCAAAGACTACTCCGCCTTTGGCTGTGCCATCGAGTTTAGTAAGAGCGATGCCAGACAGTTTTGCGGTTTTATTAAAGCTTTCCGCTTGATTTACCGCATTCTGACCAGTAGTTGCGTCTAAGACGAGCAGTGTCTCGTGTGGCAGGGATGAATCCTGTTTTTTCAATACCCGGACAATTTTCTCTAATTCATTCATTAAATTGTCTTTAGTGTGCAACCTGCCTGCAGTGTCAGCAATCAAGATGTCGATTTGTTTAGCCTTAGCTGATTGGTAGGCATCAAAAATAACTGATGCACTGTCAGCTCCGGTCGCCTGAGCAACAACTGGCACGTTATTGCGCTCGCCCCAAACTTCAAGTTGCTCGACAGCAGCGGCACGAAAAGTGTCGCCTGCAGCTAACATTACAGTTTGACCTTCCGTCTGGAACTTCTTTGCTAATTTGCCTATTGTTGTGGTTTTTCCAACACCGTTGACCCCAACCACAAGGATGACAAAGGGCTTTGTATCGCTGAGCGTGACCAATGGAATATCACAGGGCCTAAGAATGTTCAGCAATTCATCTTTTAAGCTTTTTAAAAACTGTTCTGGTTCTGCGAGTTGAGACCGACTTAGGACTTGTTTCAAGCCTGCTACCACCTGATCGGTGGCCTCTATTCCCACATCTGCGACAAGCAATTGTGTTTCGATGTCCTCCAAAAGGTCGGCATCGATGACCTTCTCACCTAGCACTAAGCCCGCTATTCCCTCACTTAATCTGCCGCGAGTTCGGCTTAGGCTATTCTGGAGACGTGAAAAAAAGCCGCCTTCAGTTTCCACTGATGCCTTTTTTTCAGGCGCTGGGGGTTCAAGGGCTTTGTCTTTTTTACCGAAACCAAACATAAGGGAAGCAGAATAATTAAAAAAATTAAGGCCTTATCTTACCACAGACTAGCAGCCCAATTGCACAGCCCTGTGGTGTGGCTAGTTTAATTAAATAAACCACATGACCAGATCGTGTAGCTAAATCAACTGGATGAACCGTAAAGTAGAAAAAAGTCGCTGCATCGAGTCTACCAAGCTTGGCTTACCCATGTTGTTTAATGTTGAGGCCTAAAATTTGCAACCCCGCTAGATTATTGATAGTCACATTGAACACCAAGCGAAAGTAATGGCGAAAGAGGTGATAAGATAAGCGCTCTAAAAATAGACCTGACTAGATTAATTCAATTGAAAACGCCAAAGAACAGTATTCGTATAATCGGCGGGAATTTACGAAGCCGAAAAATAGATTTTCCGACGATTGCAGGTCTACGACCTTCATCAGACAGGGTTCGGGAAACCTTATTTAACTGGATTCAAATGGACCTAGCTGGAAATAGCTGCTTAGACTTATTTGCAGGAAGTGGTGCTCTGGGGATTGAATCTTTATCAAGAGGTGCCAGTTATGTCACATTTATCGAGTCAAACCAAAGGGCCGCAAAATCGATCCAAGAAAACCTCAAGCTGCTGGACCTGAGTGAAGGGCATGTGATTTGCAATGACGCCCTTACCTGGATTAATAGTCAGGGTTTGCCAACTAAAAAATATGATGTGGTATTTCTAGACCCACCATTTTCTTCGAGCATCCTTGCGGACACCTGCCAACATCTAAATAGCAGCAGTTTGTTGAACCGAGCTTGTAAGATTTATATTGAAACTGGGATAGATCCAAATAGCCTGAATTTCCCTACAGACTGGCGAAGGCTAAAACTTAAAAAAGCTGGTCAGGTATTCTCTAGCTTGTTTATTAAAGACTAAGATATTTACGCATGAAGAATGACCACAATGAAAAAAAATTCCAACCCGCGTGGTGGCTCCCAGGAGGTCACACGCAGACCCTTTGGCGAAAATTTACCGTTAAAGATGCAGTGTTACAAGGGCGTGAGAGGCTTGAGTTGGCTGATGGAGACTTCATTGATATTGATTGGTGTGAGGAATTTTCAGGAAAAGATCAGCAACCTGAAGCAGGTTCTGGAATAGTAGTTATAATTCACGGTCTGGGCGGATGTTCAAGCTCTCCTTATGTTATCGCGCTTCAAAAATGTTTGGCTGGGCAGGGTAAGCGCAGCGTAGCTATGAATTTCCGTGGCTGCAGTGGCGAGCCAAATAATTTAGCTCGAGCCTATCATTCAGGTGTATCTGAAGATTTAAATGAAGTGTTTATAATGTTAAGAGCGGCTTTCCCAAATGAAGAATTTATGTTCGTTGGTTACTCATTGGGTGCCAACGTCCTCTTAAAATGGCTGGGTGAGCGAGAGCATGATGATCAAATTACTAAGGCCGTCGCAGTTTCTACCCCTTTTCGTTTAGATGATTGTTCCAAAGCAATGCTTCGAGGCACAAGCCGGTTCTACGGAAGTTATTTTGTTAACCTTTTAAGAAATGAGTTTAATTCCAAAATAAATGATTTCAACACAAGAGGGCTTGATAAGCAGTGTGAGATATTAGCGAGCCTAGGGGATTTAGACCGTATTAACTCACTTTGGGAGTTTGACGATCTTGTGACAGCCCCACTGCATGGTTTCAAAAATGCAGATGATTACTATGAAAAATGTAGCTCAGCACAGTTTTTAGGGCAAATAAACACCGATACATTGCTTATCCAAAGCAAAAACGATCCGCTTATACCAGCATCAGCCTTACCAAGTGCACAGAGTTTATCGCCTTGTGTGAAGATGGAGTTAAGCGCTAAAGGCGGTCATGTTGGCTTTATTTCCGGCAGTAAAGACAACTGGCTCGAAAAACGCATAGTGGATCATCTAATTGCTTGATTGTGACGAGGCTGGCAATTGGCTAGAATGCCGGAAATTGTAAGGTTACCATGTTATGAAAACAGCAGTTTACCCAGGAACGTTTAACCCTATCACAAACGGCCATACGGACTTAATTGAGCGTGCGGCAGGGCTTTTTGACAAGATTATTGTTGCAGTTGTTCATTCTAATCGACAGAAGTCCAACACGATGTCGACGGAACAACGGGTGGATTTAGCCAACGAGGTACTCGCCCATATCGATAATGTCGAAGTTCGTTCATTTGACACATTGCTTACTGAATACGTAAAAAAGTGTGGTGCTAAAATAATTCTGCGGGGATTGCGCACAGTCGCTGATTTTGAGTATGAATTCCAATTAGTTGGTATGAATCGAGTCTTGGAGCCAGATATAGAAACGGTATTTTTAGCGCCAGCTGAACATTTGTCTTATATCTCTTCAACTTTGGTGAGGGAAATTGCTTCTTACGGTGGTGACATTTCCAAATTTGTGCACCCGTCGGTTGTGACGGCGATGCGAGAGATATAACTTCGGCCAGCGGCCGCTACTTTTGACAAACACTGCAATAAACGGTGGTTCTCTGCCCGATTCTTACCTCAGTTAGGTCTTTCTCGCAATGGTTGCAGGGAAGCCCCCCCCGACCATAGACCTGCAGAGATTGTTTGAAGTAGCCAGGGTCGCCGTTGCTGTTGGTAAAGTCCTTTAAAGTAGTCCCGCCAACCAATATCGCTTGCGCCAAGACACTCTTAACTGCCACTACCAATTTTTCATAACGGGCCTTTGAAATTCCACCTGCCGCGCGTTTAGGGCTAATCCCAGCCATAAAAAGCGCCTCATTGGCATAGATGTTGCCGACTCCAACAACAATATGACTATCCATAATAAAGGTTTTAATTGTCGCTTTGCGCTTTCTACTTAAGCCGTATAGGTAACTCGAATCAAATTCTTCTAACAGCGGTTCGGGGCCTAATTTGGAAAGTAAGGGATGCTGCATTAGATCATTTACTTCCCACAAGATGCAGCCGAACCTGCGCGGGTCTGTGTAGCGGAGAATATCGCCACTGCCAAGTTCAAAATCTACGTGATCATGTTTCCCTGTGGGAATCGGTGTTTTAAGAATCCGTAGGCTTCCTGACATGCCTAGATGGATAATCACTGTGCCTAGTTTTGATTGAAGAAGTAAGTACTTACCACGCCTACTAACCCCGTTAATAGTGTGTCCCGGTAGATCTCGTGCCAGAGAAGCGGGAATAGGCCAGCGTAGCTTTGGCTGCCGAACGATAACCCTAACTATGGTTTGGTTTTTAATATGCGGCTCTATTCCGCTTCTAGTGGTTTCAACTTCAGGTAATTCTGGCAAACCATTCTCCGTTGTTAGGGCGTTTTTCAGACCCTCTAGCTAGTTGACTCTATGGTGAAAGGTTACACTATTAGACTCGTTAGCCAGTCAGAATATCAGTGAGATGCTATTGCCGAATAGAAATGTTTTAGGAATTGATGCGGGAGGAACGTTCACCGACTTCGTATTGTTGGAATTAGGCTCCGAGGTTCGAATTAGAATACATAAAACACTCTCAACTCCTGATGCGCCAGAAAAGGCAATTATTCAGGGAATGGAGTCGCTTGGGTTTGCTGATGATAAAGCGCGATCTACTTTGGTCATTGTTCATGGCAGCACGGTCGCCACTAACGCTACGTTGGAGGGGAAGTTTGCTCGAACAGTTTACATAAGCAATCGAGGCTTCAAGGATGTACTTAGTTTGGGGCGGCAAACCAGGCCAAGTCTTTATGCTCTCGAATTTCCTGCACAGCCTGAACCGGTGCCTTCTGAGCTGTGTTTAGAAACGGGGGGCAGAATAGCCGCTGATGGATCTACCCTAGAGGACCTAACCGATTCAGATATAGAGACGTTAATGAGCTCTCTTATAGAATTAAAGCCTGAGGCTGTTGCCATCAATTTATTGTTTTCATTTCTTGATGAAAGCTTCGAGAAAAAAATTGCCGATTCCATTGCCATTGCGCACCCTGACCTTTTTGTTTCACGTTCCTCAGAGGTCCTGCCAGTTTATAAAGAATATGAGCGCGGAATTGCGACTTGGCTAAACGCAAGCCTAGCGCCGGTTGTATCAGGCTACGTCGGGAGACTGAAAACAGCGCTACAAATACCAATTCAGATTATGCAGTCCAGTGGCGAAACACTTTCCGCCGAGGCAGCCGCTAAGTCTGCTGTCAACTTGTTGTTATCAGGCCCGGCTGGCGGGTTAAATGCAATCAAATATATAGGTGAACAGATAGGCGAAGAAAATTTCATTAGTTTTGATATGGGCGGGACATCTACAGATGTCGCTTTAATCGAAGGCCGGATAGCAACAACCAACGAAGGTCATATTGGACCTTATCCAGTGGGCGTGCCTATGGTTGATATGCATACCATTGGCGCAGGCGGTGGCTCGATTGCTTATATTGATAAGGGTGGGATTCTTCAAGTTGGACCAAAATCCGCCGGCGCGGCACCGGGCCCAGCCTGTTATGGACGCGGCGGAGTTGAGCCTACAGTGACCGATGCAAATCTAATATTAGGGCGACTCGTGTCTGAATCTAAGCTAGCTGGTGATCTTTCGTTAAACCCGGGGCTTGCCAGAGGCGCGATTGAGCCGCTGGCCATGTCTTTAAGGTTGACCATTGAGGAAACGGCGCTAGGAATTATTCGCATTGCCAACCAGCATATGTCTAGGGCGTTGCGTTTAATTTCCGTAAATCGCGGACATGATCCCAGAGATTTTCAGCTTGTTTGTTTTGGTGGTGCCGGCGGTTTGCATGTTTGTGAGCTCGCGGAATCGATGTTGATGGATAGAGCCATTGTCCCAATTCACGGTGGTGTGCTCTCAGCCTTGGGCATGGTGGTGGCAAAAAAAGGGCGACAATTCTCGAAAACTGTAAATATTTCGGAGCAAAAGGTAGAGCTTCCAGCCATTGAAAAAGCCTTTTGTGAATTGGAGCTTAGAGCGATAGATGAGCTGCGCAAAGAGGGTATAACGGAAATCGAACTAGGTGAAATTAGCATCGAGCGGCGAGCAGACATACGTTATGTTGGGCAGTCGTTTACCCTTAGCGTTGCTTGGCAAGGCTTGCAGCAAACGTTTTCCAAATTTACGTCTTTGCACCAACAGCGTTATGGCTATCAGCTTGATGCCCATACCGAAATTGTAAATATTCAAATTATGCCGACAGTCTCAGGAGAAGAATTCGACCTGCCAACGCTGAAAACTTCTAAGCCAGGTAAGGTTTCTTCCAATGTTGAGGTCTATGGTTATGAGAATAACGTAAGATGTTATGAACGTTCGAATTTATCTGCAGGCCAGGAGTTAAAGGGCCCTTGCATAGTGAAAGAATATTCGGCGACCACATATCTCGGTGAGCACTGGTGTGCTGCGGTCGATAAGTTCGGAAATATCTGTTTAAAGCGAAAGAACTAACAGCGGTTAAGTTGATACTAACCAACGCAAAATAGGGTGTGGAAGGTTTACAGGCTAAATTCAGCGATGTTATAACGTAATGTCTCGAGTCCTAATAAACAATATTCGCAAGTTGGTTCGTGTTATTTGTTTCGATCATCGTATCTCTTGCAAGACAATAGTCTTTTTGTCCTGTGAGGTTTCACAACGTCTCAGGCGTAGCCATGACTATTAAGTGTCAACACCAATTTCTTTCGATGAGCTGTCTTGTAGCCACCCTGTTTTGTGGCAACGTTTTTGGGCAAGAAGAAGGCCGGGCGGCAGATGAAAGCGAACCTAAAAGTGATCCTGACAGTATCGAACGGCCATTAAGGCTGTATTTTATTGATAAGCCGATTGAAATTGATTCAGGCTTTGATGATCGAGTTGTCTGGCCTGTAACCAAAACTGAAGTTATTTCCGAAGATGACCCTCAATTTATTAGCCGTATGCGCAGTATTCAAGAGTACACGGAGTCAATTCAAGCGATAGAGTTAGAGGGAGGAGTCTGGGACAGGGGCCTAATTGAAGGTCTGGCAACCTTAGGGGAACTCCAGCAGCGTCAAGGCGACCACATTACAGCCATCGAGACTTTTGATCGGGTTGTTCACGTAAACCGGATCAACAATGGACTCCATACCCTAGAGCAGATTCCTGCCCTAGAGCAGAAAATTAAAAGCTATCTGGCATTAGGTGATTGGGAACAAGCGGACCTGTTTTACAATTATATGTTTTACATTCAGCAAAAAGCCTATGGCAGCACTGATCCTCGGATCATTCCAATGCTTGGAAGTTTGGCCCGCTGGAATCTCCGAGCTTTTAATATAGGTTTCGGAAAAAGCTTAGGTTTGCGGCTTAGCTCAGCTCAACTTTTATTTGTTGCCGCTTCAAAAATGGTTGATGTACATTTTGGTCGCTCTGATAAGCGCTACGTTGACTACCAACAAAGCATTGCAAATGCTTCTTATCTGGTGAGTCAGCACCCTGAGCTAATGAACGAAATGGAGAGGCCGGAGTTTCGTCTTAACCAAGACCAGTTGCGGCGAAGGTTGATAAGCTCTGAGCGCATCGTCTCTAGGGGCTTTCAAGCAGGCGAAGAAGCACTTCTGAATATTCTTGCCCAACGTCAGGTGGAAGATGGACTGTCGATGTCTCTGGCGGAAGCGCATGCTAATTTAGGCGACTGGTATTTGATGTTCGGTCGGCGCAAAGCTGCCGCGCAGCTGTACGCTGATGCTTGGCAGGTTATTGCTGACTTGGAGGGCCCTCCGGAGCCTTTAGCAGAATTTTTTGGTCACGTAGTACCTTTGCCTACTTTTCTCGACGCCCCCACCAGTTTGGTTTTTGCATCGAATGAAGGAAAAGACACTAAGGACCTTGAAGTTGGTTTTGTGGATCTACGTTTTGATGTGACCGAAAACGGCATTGTCCGGAATTTAGTAATAGTTAATGGTGAAACTGAAGAAAAAGCACTTATTTTGGGGAAACTTCAGCGGCAGGTTAGAAGTTCAGTGTTCCGGCCTGTGCTTGAAGATGGGGTTGCTGTAAGGTCAATTGGCAATCAGTTTCGCTACCGGTATTGGTACTAATGCACTGATATAAGGGTTAGCATTAATTTTTGTTTTCATTCTGTTAAGACCTTGTTCAGCAGAGTTTTGAAATACTACAACGCGCAATCTGGCTAATTTTTTGTCAGTGCTGTCTACCCGAAAATTTAAAGTCGCCGTTTTTGCAAGATAGAGGCGCTCAAAATCATCAAACGCTAATCAACTCGATGGGTTGTTAGTGGAGGCTTGGCGAAATAAATTATGCAAAAAGTAACGAATCAAATTCCACGCTTGGTCTTGTTGGCCGGCCTAAGCCTCGCAATTGTTGGTTGCCAGTCGAGCCAAAGCTCTAGCAGCTCTGCTCCTGCGCCTAGCCCGAGCTCTAGCTCGTCTTCTAACTCG